>Ga0075030_100000012_pt1 | contig 112338 bp, 76 predicted proteins | sample LitLauG_LLR_2012_FD_71393 | JGI IMG/M metagenome (GOLD analysis project Ga0075030, IMG submission 71393) | Freshwater sediment microbial communities from Pennsylvania, USA - Little Laurel Run_MetaG_LLR_2012 | ecosystem: Environmental > Aquatic > Freshwater > Creek > Sediment | place: USA... | reverse complement strand
CCCACGATCAAGACCACCGGCAGCCCCAGCGCCAGCAGCAACAACACCTGCGCCAGCATCGCTTCGATGCGGTTGGTCGGCGCGCCGACTTCGACGATGTAACTTCGCCCGTTCGCGATCCGGTAAGTGAGCACGCCGATGAGCAGCGTTTTGTCGCCCGGCAGTTTTTCGGCGCGGGCAAACTCGCCGCTGCGGTTCAGCGAAGGCGGGGCGAGTTGCGTGGGATCAAAGCTGCCGTCCTTTTGCGGGCCGGAGGCGTACAGCACGGTGCCGTCATTGCGCATGATCCGGATGAACCGTTCGTTCGCCTCCGGCGCATAAAGCGTTTCAACCTGGGACGCGACCGCCGGCTCACCGGTTTTGTCGGCGTTGGCCAGCAACGTGTCCGCGATCTGGCGCGCGCGCCGCGCCTGATTATCGAGCAGGTTGGCTTCGAGATAGTGCCGCAACGCAAGGAACGTCAGCCCGCCGATCAGCACATAAACCGCCGTCAGCAAGCCGGCGTGCCACAGCGTCAGACGGAATCGGATCGAGCGCGGATTCATGTTTCCGCCTCGTCGCTCAGGCAATAACCCATGCCGCGCACGGTGCGAATAAGTTTGGCGGGGAACGGATCGTCCACCTTGGCGCGCAGGTGCCGCACATAGACATCCACAATGTTGGTCAAGCCCTCGAAGCTCTGATCCCAAACGTGCTCGATGATCATGGTGCGCGAGAAGACCCGCCCGGGATTGGTGGCGAAGTATTCCAACAGCGCATATTCCTTGGCCGTCAGTTCGATGCGCTTGCCCGCCCGCCGGACCTGTTTGGAAAGCCGGTCCACTTCGAGATCGCCGACGCGCAACACGCTCGAACGGTTCACCGGGCCGCGCCGCAACAGCGCCTTGACGCGCACCAGCAATTCGGCAAAGGCGAACGGCTTGGTCAGATAATCATCCGCACCGGCTTCGAAATTCTGGACCTTTTCCTCGGTCGCGTCGCGGGCGGTGAGAATCAGAATCGGCACCTGCTGGTTCTTGCGGCGAACGCGCCGGAGAATTTCCGTGCCGCTCAGGCCCGGCAACATCAAATCCAGAAGGATCAGATCGTACTCGTAGGCGTTTGCCAGTTCCCAGCCGCCCTGACCCTCAAGCGCCACGTCCACGGCGTAACGCTCGGCTTTCAAACCGCGCGCCACCATGTCGGCCAGCTTTTTTTCATCTTCCACCAGGAGTATTCGCATACGGTCTTTTCACACCGGATTAGAGCCGGCTTGGATTAAAGCGTCATGAGCGCCAGATTAAAATTTGTTCAGAACCCTTGCCAGTTCAGAAATGGGATTATCTTGCTTCAGGTTTGCGGCCTCCCGCGCAGCACGCGGGGGCGCAAGACGGTGGACTGGCGCATCGCTGGTCTCCATTAAATAGAAAGGTATTCGTATGAAAATTAACATTCGTTTAACCAAGCCGCACGCGTTGATCGCGCTGACGCTCACCCTGCCCGGGCTGTTGATTTCGTGCGCCACGCGCCAGCCGCTTGTTTTGGGCATCATTGGCCCCAAATCGGCGACCGAGCGCATGACCGAAGGCCAGGGCTATTTGGTTGTTTACTCGGAAACGGAGCCGGTTCGTCTCGACAAAGGACTTCCTTATTACATCCACACGAGTTACCTGGTTCAAAAACCGGATGGCATACAGGTCAGGTGGATCCCCAACCATGTCGGCGACATGGACGAGGCGCCGCAACTGGTGCCGCTGGCCGCGGGCGCCTACCATATTGTTGCCGAGTCTGCCGATTACGGCCGCGTCCGCGTGCCTGTGGTCATTGCACCATTTCAGACAACCACGGTCCACTTGCAGGGCAAGGGCAGTTGGAAACCGCAGGCACCGCCGAAACAGGACTCCGAACTGGTGAGACTTCCGGACGGCGAACCCATCGGCTGGCATGAGGTTTCCGGCAATTAGCAGCACCGGCGCACCAGGGCTTCGACCTACTTGCCGATGCCGCGTTCGCTGGATTTCACGAACCGGACCAGGTGCAGAATCTCCGGCAGACGCCCACGATCATCATCGTCGCGCTGATTGACGTGCTGATCGTGCTGCTGATTTTTCTGATGGTGACGACGACTTTCAAACACCAGCCTTCGCTCAAGCTCGCGCTGCCGGAATCCTCGCAGGCGCAAAAGGCCGGCGCGAACGAAACCCTGCCGCTGGTCGTGATCATTGACGCCAAAGGCATGTTGCGGCTGGGCGCCGGTCCCGACGCCATCCCGGTGACCGAGGAGCGCTTAAAAAGCGAGTTGCTCGCCCGCGTGGAAAAAAATCCCGAGTTGAAACTCGCCCTGAGCGCCGACAAAAACGCGCCCTTCGGCGAAATCATCAATGTCATGGACGCCGCCAAGGAAGCGAAGATCAAAATGGTCAACGCCTTCACCAAGGAAGCCGGCAAGCCGTAGCGAATGGTGTTTGTGAACCGCGACCGGGCCGCCGGCCGAGTCGTGCGGCTCCGCAAATCGGCCGCATCAGAAAATAGCCTAGCCATTCATGGCTGGGACAACCGTCATCAAAAGATATAAGTCCCGCCAGGGACGGCAGAACCATTCTTTCGTCCCGGACGGGACTTGCTTGGTTTTGTTGAATGAGTACCCAGCGCTGAAGCGCTGGGCTATTTTCAAGAACCTCCGACAGCGCAATCAGCACCGTAGGTGCGACATCATTGTAGATTGCGAACAAATATTTTCCAAAGCTCCAGCGGAGCGACATGGTGGCCGTCCGCAAGGACCGGAATATGGCGATCCTACGGAGCTTGTGAACATTTTGGACGAATGAGCTACAAATATGCCGCGCCTGACGGCGCTGCGGATTTGGAGCGACGTGCGGTTGGCCCGGCGGGACGAAGGCGCAATGGGGCAATGAAGGGTGGCCGTTGGCAAAGTCCTTGGCGGCTCCGCGTCTGTGCGACTTGGCGCTAAATGACAGCGACGAGACCAGTGGAATCAGTGCCGCTGGTCGCTGGTCTAAGAAGATCACCGTCAATTTTGCAATCTCTTTTCCCATACTTATCACAAAACAGATTGTGATAGTTACCTGCCCAAAAATACTTCGCTTTGATTTCAAACTTGCTAAGGCTATCGGCGAGATGAGTTTCAATTTGTTGGCGATGCTCAACCAACATGCTTTCATCTATTTTTTGAAAATTTGTTGGATTGCGTGGATGTGGTGATGGACCGAAAAGAGCACTGAGGTAATTCACAAAGAGAAAATTGTCGGTGTCAGACTCCAACCTCCTTGCCCAAGTAGCTTTGTCCGTTTCAGGTACAGAAGAGAGCGGCACATCTATGACCTGTTTCAGGTTCGGATGGAGAATTATTCGTGGGTAGTGGGCAGACTTGCTTTCCAATTCATACGCGTCCAAAAGCGCCTTCCCGAAAACGATCGTTTCATTCATTGCCAACAAGCCGTGAGAGATGCCGCCCCTCACAAAAAAGCCTTTAGTAGCCATGCAGAGTTGGTACTCGGCAACAATTTCAATAAGATGCAAAAGATCGTTTTGAACGGACTCTGCCTTGCACGAGTACCCGATAATGACATTGTCGGTAAAGAATTTCTCCGTGATTCTGGATTTACCAGACTGCACCTGTGTTACATTCTTGCCAGATTCCAACCGCGTCGTCGCCTGCTCCAACGCCTTAACGATTTCTTCAAGAAGTCGTTGCTGATTGGTTTCCTCATTCCGACTAGACGCATCATTTCGAGCCGCTTCCGAAGTTCTTTCCTTAAATCCAAGTATGTCAATGAATGCACAAAGTGAATCCTGAAGTCGGTCTGGCGTTAAGCAAATGATCTGTTTCATGCTGGAAAAATCGCTTGACTTGCCGGTTTTTTCAAATTTTCTATTCTGTCGGCATGAAAACCCGACGTTTGGTGGCGCTGTTACAGTTTTTGTTTTTGATGACGAAGGCTTTTCAACTGCTTGCGCAGCAGTCTGAGGCGGAGCGCCAAGCCTTTGAAGAAGCAAAAGCCAAAGCGGAGAAGGGAGACGTTTCAGCGGAATACCGTGTTGGCTTGTGCTATGCGACCGGTCGGGGCGTGTCAGAGGATAAGGGCGAAGCAATGAAATGGCTTCGAAAGGCTGCTGAACTGGGACAGCCCAACGGGCAGTATCTGCTTGGACTTTTTTACAGCAAGGACAAAAATTACCCTGAAGCTTTAAAATGGTATCGCAAGGCGGCCGAACAGGGCGAGGTTGACGGACAAATGGAACTCGCTCGTGGTTACTTTTCTGGGAGATGGACAACCAACGATTATGGTGAAGCGTTAAAATGGCTCCGCAAAGCTGCCAATCAAGGACATGCGGAGGCACAATTCAGCCTTGGAGTTTTTTATGAAAACGGTTATGGCGTGGGTAAAGACTTGGCCGAAGCCGTGAAATGGTACCGTGAAGCTGCCGAACAAGGTTTTGCACATGCAGAAAGCAACCTTGGAGTTTTATTTGGAACAGGCGAAGGTGTGATAAAAAATTACATCGAGGCCTACAAATGGTGCATCCTCGCCTCGGCCCATGGTGACGAACTTTCCAGGGAAAAACTTAATTACCTTGAGGGTCGAATGACGCCGGAACAGATCGCAGAAGGCCAGCGAGTGGCCCGCGAATTCAAGCCGCATAAAGCCTTGGAAGCGGAGTCAGCTAATTCGGTGAAAGAATTTACTGAGCCAAGGCCAGCAACCACGGGCACGGGCTTTGCAATCACGGAGGACGGTTATTTGATTACCAACGAGCATGTGGTCAAGGACGCGGCGCAAGTGCGGCTGGTCACCAGCGCGGGTTTGATTTCCGCCAGGGTGGTGAAGGTGGACGCGGCCAATGATCTGGCGTTGCTCAAAGCGGAAGGAAAATTTTCTTCGCTGCCCATCGCGCCGAGCCGGGCGGTGAAGCTGGGCGGCACGGTGGCCACGGTGGGTTTTCCCAACATCGGGTTGCAAGGGTTCGCGCCGAAATTTGCGCGGGGCGAGATCGCGTCGCTGTCCGGCGCGGGGGATGACGCGCGCTATTTCCAGATCAGCGTGCCGGTGCAGCCGGGCAATTCGGGCGGGGCGCTGGTGGACGAGCGCGGCAACGTGGTGGGCGTGGTGTCGGCCAAGCTGAATGCAGCGGCGGCGTTGAGCGCGAGCGGCTCGCTGCCAGAGAACGTGAATTACGCGGTCAAGAGCGGTTATCTCCTGAGCTTTCTGGAATCGGTGCCGGAGTTGTCGGCGAAGCTCAAGGAGCCGAACGGGAAGGAGATCGAGTTTGAGGAGGTGGTGGAGAAAGCGAAGCAGGCGGCAGTGTTGGTTTTGGTTTACTGAAGCGGCGTAGCGGCGTGTCGGCAGAGCGCCGCCATTTTGTTTGGATCAGCGGCGGTCTGCCGACACGCCGCCACGTTTTGGAGAAAGCACCCGCTTACCCCGCCCCGATTTGTTTCCGGATCGAGCCGCAGATTTTTTGCGACCAGGCGTCCAGCACCTTCGCGTCGCGGCCTTCGAGCAGGAGGCGCGCCTTCGGTTCGGTGCCGGAATAGCGCAGGAGCACGCGCCCGCCCGCCGGTTTCAATTCGGCCTCGGCGGCGGCGACGAGCTGCAGGAGGCCGTCGAGTTGCTCGAACGGCTTCTTCTCGCGGACGCGGACGTTGGTGACGAGCTGCGGATAGCGCGTCCAGCATTTCGCCAGTTGGGAGAGCGGCTGGTCCTTGGCTTTCATGATCCGCAGGATTTGCAGAGCGCTGACCAAACCGTCGCCGGTGGTGCTGTAGTCGCGGAAAATCATGTGGCCGCTCTGCTCGCCGCCGAGGTTGAAGCCGTGGCGGAGCATTTCATCAATCACGTTTTTGTCGCCGACGGCGGTGCGCACGACCGAGCCGCCCGCGGCCTGAATGGCGGCTTCGAGGCCGGCGTTGCTCATCACGGTGCTGACCAAAGTCTTTTTGACAAGCGTGCCCTGGGCGAGCATGTCCAGCGCGGCCAGGGCCATGATGTCGTCGCCGTCCACCATCGCGCCGGTTTCGTCGCAGAGGATGACGCGGTCGGCGTCGCCGTCGTGGGCGATGCCCAGGCAGGCACGGTGCTCGACGACTTTTTTGCAGAGCGTCTCCGGGTGCATTGAGCCGCAGTCACGGTTGATGTTCATGCCGTCGGGCTGGTCGCCGTAAACGATGACTTCGGCGCCGAGTTCGCGCAGGACGCAGGGGGTGGATTTGTAGGCCGCGCCGTGGGCGCAATCCACCACCACGCGCAGCCCTTCGAGCGTCAGCCCGCGCGGGAAGGAGGACTTGGCGTATTCGATGTAGCGACCCAGCGCGTCCGCGATGCGGACGGCCTTGCCAATGGCCTCGGCGGTGGGACGGATGGTTTCGATTTCGCCGCTGAACACGAGGTGTTCGATCTGGGCCTCGATTTTGTCGTCGAGCTTGTAGCCGTCCGCGCGGAAAAACTTGATGCCGTTGTCGGCGTAGGGATTGTGGGAGGCGGTGATGACGATGCCGGCGTCGGCGCGCAAACTGCGCGTGGCGTAGGCCACGCCCGGCGTGGGCAGGGGTCCAATGAACAGCACGTCCACACCCATCGAGAGGATGCCCGAGGAAATGGCGTTTTCGAGCATGTAGCCGGAAAGGCGCGTGTCCTTGCCGATGACGATTTTATGGCGGCCGCGGCCGCGCGCCTGGGACTCGAGATTTTTGAACACGTGGCCGGCGGCGCGGCCGAGTTTGAGCACGGTTTCCGCCGTGACGGGTTCGATGTTGGCGACGCCGCGGACGCCATCGGTGCCGAAGATTTTTTTGGGGAGGCTCATGAATTGGAAAAGGGAATCAGCGTGGCAAAGGCACGTTCACTTCAACGTCGGGGGGAATGACTTTCACCTTGGTGACGCCCGGCGGCAGGGTGACCTCGATTTCCTTGCGCAGTCCGCGCGCGCCCTGGATGCCGGTCAAATCCACCTGCGCGCGGAGGTCGCGGGCGTGCAATTGCTGCAACAACCGGGGGTCGGCGCGCACGGTGATCTGCACCTCAGTGGGATTGATCCGGACAGTGCGGGCGTCGGGCGCGGCGAAAACGACGAGCACCGGCACGCTGGAAAAAGTCTGCTCGGGCAGGATCGTGTTCGCCAAGGCGGTTTCGGGGGAAACTTCCGTGCGAATCGCGACCTTCACGGTGAGCCAGATCAACAGGGCGAGCACCAGCGAAAAGAGTTTCAGCCAGAAATCGTGAAAGACCAGATGGCGCACGAAAAGGATCATTTGGCGGCGGCGGGAGCGGGGTCGGTTTTGGTCAGGTGCACCGGCGAAGGTGCCACGTGCTGGCGGCGCAGCCGCGACCGGAGCCAGCTCAGAAAACTGCGCGATTTGGCCGGGGTGATGAATACCGAGGTCAGGAACGCGCGCAGTGCCTCCAACGTGACGCCTCGCACCAAGTGGCCTTTGTAGGCGTGCGAAATCGCGCCGGTTTCCTCGGACACCACCACGATCACCGCGTCGGTTTCCTCGCTCAGGCCGATCGCCGCGCGGTGGCGCGTGCCCAGCGATTTGCTCAGGTCGGCCCGTTGGGTCAGCGGAAAAATGCACGCGGCGTAGGCAATCCGGTCGCCTTTGATGATCACGCCGCCGTCGTGGATCGCGTTGTTTGGAAAGAAAATTGTTTCCAGCATTTCGGGCGTGGCCGCGCAATCCACCACGATGCCCGACTCGACCGCCTCCTGCAATTGGATGGATTGCTCGATGGCGATGAGCGCGCCGATGCGCACGTCGGCCAGCCGTTCCACGGTTTGAATGATCACTTCGATGGCCTCGCGCTGCTCGCTGGCCGAGGCGAAGAGCGGCAGGTTGCCCAACTCCGCCAACATGCGGCGCAACTCCGGCTGGAACAGCACCACCACGGCCACGAGGAAGAACGCGGAGAACGCGCCGAGAATCCATTTCAGCACCTCCAGTTTGAGGAAATAGGTCACCAGCACCAGCGTCAGCAGCAGCACCAGAAACCCCGTCACCACCGGCGCGCCGCGCGTGCCGCGGATGAAGCGGAAGGCGTAGTAAATCCCGACCGTCAGGATCAGAATTTCCAATCCCGGTCGCCAGATTTGCTCAATCAGCTGCTTGATGTCAGTCCAGGTCATTTTTTGCGGGCCAGTATGGCCTCGGTCATGCGCAGGGCCTGCCCGGTCTCCGCCACGTCGTGGGTGCGCAGGATTTGGACACCCGCGTCCACCGCCAGGCACGCGCAGGCCAGCGCGGCGGGCAGCCGCCCCGCGGGCGGGCCTCCGAGCAAGGTGCCAATGAATGATTTGCGCGAAACGCCCAGCAGCAACGGCCGCTCCAGTCTTGTAAAGCTCCGCAACGCGCCAAGCAACTGCAAATTATGTTCCAACGTCTTCCCGAAACCAATCCCAACGTCGAAAATAATCTGCTCGTGCTCGACCCCGGCTTGGCGCAGCCGCCGCAACCGCTCGGAAAAGAATTCGCCGACCTCGCGCGCCACATCGGCATAAACCGGATGGTTCTGCATTGTTTGGGGCGTGCCCTGCATGTGCATGCAGACATAGCCGGCGCCGGTTTCCGCCACCACCCGCCACAGGGCGTCGTCCGCGCGGTTGGCGGCGATGTCGTTGACGAGGCTCGCGCCGGCGGCCAGCGCCGCGCGGGCGACACCCGGTTTGGTGGTGTCAATCGAAAGCGGAATTTGGACACGCGCAGCCAGTTGTTCGACCACGGGAATCACGCGGCGCAATTCTTCCGCCTCGCTCACCGGCTGCGCGCCGGGCCGGGTGGATTCGCCGCCGATGTCGAGCAAATCCGCGCCCTGGGCGGCCTGCTCCAGGCCATGCGCAACGGCCGCGTCCGCGTCCAGAAATTTTCCGCCGTCGGAAAACGAATCCGGCGTCACGTTCACCACGCCCATCACCAAGGCCGGACGCGGGAAGGAAAATTCAAAATTGCGGGCGCGCAGCAACATTCAAAAAATCCGAGACTCCGAGTTGGGGAACTGGAAGCCCTTCATGCTCCGCCACCCGCCGGCTTCTGGATCAGTTCGATCTCGTAGCCTTCCGGTGCGTCCACGAACGCGAACACCGTGCCGGTGGAAGTCGTGGTCGGCCCGTCGGAAAACTTCAGGCCGAAGCGGGCGAGGTGCCGCGCGAATTCCGCCAGGCTGTCCACTTCGAACGCCAGATGGGTGAGGTCCGGCTGCACCTGCACCGGCCCGGCGGCGGGAAAGGAGCACAACTCGATCAGTTCTGCGCTTTCGGGTGCCTTGAGAAAAACCAATTCGGAACCGCGCGGCGATTTGTGCCGCTTCACTTCCACCAGGCCAAGCACCTCCCGGTAAAACCGGACCGTGCGCTCCAGGTCGTCAACGCGGTAACGCGTGTGCAGCAGTTTGTTCACTTTGCTCATGCCACCAGCATAACGTGAAACGCGGTGCGGGCAATCGCGCAAATCAATCGGCTTGCCGCGCTCGCAGCTTTGGGCTAGGAGGGAGGAATGCGTCGTGCAAACCGAAATCTTTTTTTTCTGCTTCTGCTCTGCGGCCTAAGTCCGCTGGCAGTGCGCGGACAGATTGATCCATACCGGCGCGACCTGATTCAACTCGGCTATAACGGAGCCTTCCAGGGCCACGCGCCGCTGGCAGTCTATGCCTTTTATTACCGCAACCAGCCCGCCTTCCTCAGCCAGTCCAACCTGACCCTGCGCCTGGCCATCGCGCCAACTTATGTGGATTCGGAGCTCGGCATTGCCAGCGCGCTGGGCGAGCAAACGGATCTCGGCTTCGGTTTTGCCGGCGGCGGCTTTGCGGACAACTATTACGAAATCCGCCGCGGCGCTTATCTGCCGGAGGAAACGTTCACCGGCCACAGCGTCGAAACTTCGGCCAGCGTGTATCACCTCTTCAATCCCGGCGCGCTGATTCCGCTCAACGGCGTGCTGCGCGGCACTGCACACTATTCATTTTATTTGCGCAACGAGGAGAACGCGCCGGCCTTCCAGATCCCGAACGATCACGGCACGTTTTCCGTGCGCACCGGCCTGCGCTGGGGCGGCAAGGAACCGACGCTTTATCCATCCCTGGCGATGGAACTCTCGGCCTGGTACGAAGGCCAGTACCGGACCGGGGCGGGCGCATACGGTTTGGGCGGCGACCACGCGCTGCGGCAGCAAGCGCATTTGTTCTGGGGCGAGGCGCTGCTGGCCTACACGTTTCCTGAATCACAGCAGAATCTTTATGTCAGCGTGACCGCCGGCACGAGCGTGGACGCCGACCGGTTCAGTGCCTACCGGCTGGGCGCGCTGCTGCCGCTGGCGGCGGAATATCCGTTGTCGCTGCCGGGTTATTATTACCAGGAAATCAGCGCCCGCCAGTTTGTGCTGGCCGGCGCGAATTACCTTCTGCCACTCGACAAGAAGCACCGGTGGAATTTCTGCGCAACGGGCGCGACGGCGGCGGTGGACTACCTGCCCGGTCTGGAGGAACCCAGCCACTGGTTGAGTGGCATTGGTGGCGGCCTGCTCTACCAATCTTCGTCGCTCAAAGTGATGATCGGCTATGCTTACGGCGTGGACGCGATGCGCTCCAACGGTCGCGGCGCGCACAGCATCGGCGTGCTGATGCAACTGGACCTGGCGCACGCCAAACAGTCCCTGCTCAACCCGCAACGCTCCGGCCCGCTGCACAGTTTGCAAAGCATTCTTGGTGTGCTGCACGATTGATCCTCATGGCCCGGGCTTGACAGGAGCCGCAGAAGAATTTACACGAAAGCCATCGGCCCCGTTTGCGAACGTGCGCCGTCATTTTATGATCAAATCAAAACTCCCCCTGATCCTTGCGCTCGCCCTTGCCCTGCCACGACTTTGCGTCGCCGCTGAATCGCTGACGATCACGGTCGCCAATCCGCTGGCCCTCGACCGTAAGCACGAGACGCTGGAACTGTCGGCATCCGCCCTCGCGCCACTCGGCGTAAAGGATTTGGAGAGGATCCACGTCCGCAATGCCGCCGGCCAGGAGGTGCTCTGCCAGGCCGTCGAGTCCGCGCCGAACGATTATCACGTCCGCGATGCCGTGATTTTCCAGGCGGATTTCGCGCCCGGCGAAACCCAGACCTTCACCGTCAGCGCCGGCCCGAAACACCAGTTCGCGCTGGCGGATTTCAAGGCGTACGGCCGGTTCGTGCGCGAGCGCTTCGATGATTTCGCCTGGGAAAACGACCGCATCGCGCACCGGATGTACGGCCGCGCGCTCGAAACCTGGAAGGGTGAACCGCTCACCAGCAGCGCGGTGGATGTCTGGTCCAAGCGCGTGCCCCGGCTGGTGATTGACGAATGGTACCTCGTGGACAACTACCATACCGACCTCGGCACCGGTTGCGACGATTATTCGGCCGGCATGACCCGCGGCTGCGGCGGCAGCGGACTCTGGGCAGCGGACAAGCTTTGGGTCTCGCGCAACTTCACCGACTCACGCACGCTGGCCAATGGCCCGATCCGCGTGATGTTCGATCTGATTTACGAACCGTTCGACGTGAACGGGGTCAGCGTGGCCGAGGTCAAGCGCATTTCGCTGGATGCCGGGCAAAATCTGGATCACTTCCAAAGTTTCTTCCAACCGTATTCGCGGCCGGAAAAACCGGCGGCGCTCACCGCTGCCGCTGGCCTGCGAAAAATGGCCGGCGAACAAAAAGAATTCAATGCCGCGCGCGGCACACTCACCGTCTGGATGCCGATGGAAAAAAACCTGGGAATGCTGGGCTGCGCCTTGATCGCGGACCCGAAACTGTTGGTCAAGCCCGCCGAGGACAAGCTGAACAACCTGCTGCTCCTGAAAACGGACGATTCCAATGCCGCGGCGTATTGGGCCGGATTCACCTGGGATCGCGCCGGGCAAATCACGACGCAGGACAACTGGAAAAAATACGTGGATGAATTCGCGCAGGGTTTGCAATCGCCGATCAAGGTCAGTGTTTCCGCGAAGTGACGCCCCGTCCGCTCCCACCGATTACTGATTATGAAAAATGTTTTTGCCCGGCTTTTCAACTGGCCCTTGGCCGCGCTGCTGGTCGTCGCAACCGGAGCCGGCTGCGTCCAGCCGCAACCGAATGCCAAAGCCGCCGCCGCAAGTCCCGAATCGGGAATCACCGCCGCCGAGATTCGCGCGGTCGTCCAACGCGTGGCGCGGCGTCAAATCCATCCCCTGGCCGACGGCGAATATCCGGCGGTGCAGTCGCTTGAACAGGCGCGCGCGGCCCGGCCGCCGGCCGGCATCGAATGGATTTATCCGTGGGGCGTGACGCTCGCCGGCCTGATCCGCTCGACCGAGGTGACCGGCGACGACGCGCCGGCGAATTTCGCCCGCGAGCACAACCGGATTTGCGCGCGGTACCACGCCTGGCTGCTCGGCCTGCGCCAGCAGTTCGGCGCCTCGGCGGAAATGAACAGTTTGGTTCGCGGTTCCAAGATCGCGCGGTTGATGAACCTCGGCAATCTCGACAGTTGCGGCGCGATGGGCGTGCAACTGCTCGACAGCACGATCGGACAACCAGCGGGAATGTCGCCCGAGGAAAAAACCGTGGCGGCGCGCATCGCCGACTGGATTGTGAATCGTCAGGACCGCCTGCCGGACGGCACGCTCTGGCGGGCGAAACAAATGGGCGGCACGGTCTGGCCGGATGACCTTTACATGGGCTGCCCGTTTCTGGTGCGCTGGGCCAGACAGACCGGGGACCAGAAATATCTGGATGACGCCGCCCGCCAGATCGTCCACCAAGCCGCGCTGGAACAGGACGCGGACGGTTTGTGGTTTCATGGTTATTTTGTCTCTGAAAAGAAAACCGCGCCGTTCAAATGGGGCCGTGGCAACGGCTGGGTGATGGTGGCCACGGTGGAGGTGCTTTCGGCGCTGCCGGAAAATCATCCCGATCGCGCGCGGTTGATTGAAATTTTGCGCAAGCAGATCGCGGGGCTGAAGCCCCTGCAAGCACCGGACGGGATGTGGCGCCAGGTGTTGGACCACCCGGAGTTGTGGGAAGAAACCTCCTGCACGGCGATGTTCACCTACGGCATCGCCCGGGCGGCCAACCGGGGCTGGATTGATGCCGCCGATCTGGGCGTCGCCCGAAAGGCCTTTGCCGGCCTGGCCAAAAACGTTTCGCCGGAAGGCCACGTCAACGGCACCTGCGAAGGCACGAACATCGGGCGGGATTTGGACTTTTACATTCAGCGGCAGCATCCGTTGGATGACATTCACGGCCCCGGGCCGTTGCTGCTGGCGGGCACGGAACTTCTGCTGGCAAAACCAAAATAACGGCCGCAGCGGTTAAATTTGGGAAAGTTGGGCCGCCGCCGGGCGAGCTTTCGTTCCGATTTACCCGAGGTGGGTGGGCGAAAGTGCGAACACCACCCACCCGAACCGACACACTCAAGCAGGAAAAATCATTAAAAAAAGTAGTTGTCAATCCGTACTGTTTCGGATACTCACAACCCCGTGCATTATCAGCGGACCTCAAACTGCCTTAGTTGAAGCAACCACTCATTAAGCATGCTTACCATCGAGCCACCCTCCGACCGCCTCACGGAAAACACGGACCGCCCCCCGCAGCAACGCCGCGGCCGTCTGCTGGTGGTGGACGATGAGGAAGGACCGCGCCAGTCGTTGCGGGTGATTTTCATGGACGAATTCGACGTGCTGCTGGCCAGCGATGGCGCGAGCGCCATCGAACTGGCCCGGCGGCACAAAATTGACGTGGCCGTGCTGGACGTGCGCATGTCCGGCATGTCGGGCATCGAAGTGCTCGAACGCCTGCGTTACGTGGATCCCGACATCAAGGCGGTGATGATGACCGCGTTTGAAACCACGGATACCATGCGCCAGGCGCTGCGGCTCCGCGCCTGCGACTACATCAACAAGCCTTTCGACCTGGCCACCATGCGCGCAGCGGTGGCCAACGCCATGCAACGGCACACGCTCGAAAGCGAGTTGCACGACCACGCCCAGAAACACCAGCTGCTTTGCGCCGAGCTCCAAAACCAAACCATCCAGGCGCAGATCGCCCACACGCGTGGGGACATTTACGCCAGCATCATCCACGACATCAACGGACCGCTGACAGTGATTTCCGGCTTCGTGCAACTGATGAACCAGCGGTTCGGCCATGCCACCCGCCTCGAAGCCGCGGACGTGGATCTGCTCCGAGACCGGCTGAAAATCATCACCCGGCAGGTCGGCAATTGCATGGAAATCTCCCGCCGCTACTTGGGCTTTTTGCGCCGCCAAGCAGAAGATGCCCCGCTCGTTGGGGTGAACCAACTGCTGCAAGACCTGAGTCATCTGCTCCAGGTACACCCCAGTTTGCAAAACCACTCCTTCACCGTGACACCGCTGGCTGAGGACGTCGGCGCGCGGATCAATGGCACCGATCTGATTCAAATTCTGCTGAACCTCGCTGTCAACGCCTTCCAGGCCGCACCCGAGCGCCATCAGGTTAAGATCGAAGGCCGCACACTGCGGCAACCCTTGGATTTGACCACGCTGAAGGACGGACCACAGAACCGGGTGCTGAACCTGGAAAACTTCGACAACTCCACCCCACTGCTCGAAGTTTCCGTCCTCGACAACGGTCCGGGCATCCCGCCGGAAACGCTCCCCAAGATTTTCCAGCCTTACTTTACCACCAAGGAAGACCGGCAAGGCACCGGCTTGGGTCTGAACATCGTGCAGCGGCTCGTCAAGGAAGCGCACGGCCTGCTGCATCTGCAGACCCAATTGGGGCGAGGCACCACGGTCACGCTTTGGCTGCCCGCCGCGCGCTTGGTGAAATAAGCGCCGCGTCGCCGCTCGGTACCGACGCTCAATCCCATCCGGTCCTTGTCGTTGCCCGTGAAAGCACTTGAAATCCTTGGTTTCATTTGGTATTCAATTACATCAATAAGCCAATCAGATGACCACCTTTCGACAACCCCAGGAAGCGCACCGCCTGAAAGTGCTCTGGCAGTACGACGTGCTCGATACGGTCCCGGAAGCAATGTTCGACGACCTCACGGAACTGGCCGCGCAAATTTGCGAGGCCCCCATCGCCCTGATTTCGCTCGTGGACGAGCGGCGGCAGTGGTTCAAATCCAAGGTGGGCCTGAGCGTGAGCGAAACCTCCCGGGACATTTCTTTTTGCGCCCACGCCATCCGGCAACAGGAATTGTTCATCGTGCCTGACGCGACCCTCGATCCGCGCTTTGCCCACAATCCGCTGGTGACCGCCGATCCGAAAATCCGTTTTTATGCCGGCGCGCCGCTGATCACCCCCGACGGCCACGCGCTCGGCACGCTGTGCATTCTCGACAAAGTACCGCGCGAACTTCGGCCCGAACAACGCCAGGCGCTCTGCACCCTCGCCCGCCACGTCATCACTCAGCTCGAATTGCGCCGCCACGCGCGCGAACTGGTCAAGGTCCGCAAAGCCCAAACGCGGTGCGCGAAGGAACTGGAAACAGCCCGAGCCGAAATCGCGCAACTCAAGGTGAAGTTGGCCAAGTTGAAGCCCCGATCAAAGGGCAATGCCCGACGCTGACCGGCAGGCCGATTTTTCTGACGCCGGCGAATGATTTACTTCGTTAAGCAGTCCAGAATGGCTTTGAAGATCAACCGGATTTTGCTCAACCCGCTTTGGCAAAAAACTCTTTGACCACTTCCGCCACGCGCCGGACCTGCGCGTCAGTCAGTTCGGGATAAATCGGCAGGCTCAGACATTCGCGCGCCGCCTTTTCGGCGACCGGAAAATCCCCCGCCCGGTGGCCGAGCGCGGCGTAGCATTTTTGCAGGTGCAACGGCAGCGGATAGTGCAGCGCGCAGCCCACCCCCTGCCCTTCCAGATGTTTCTTCAATTCGTCGCGGCGCGGATGGCGCACGACGTAAAGGTGATAGACGCTCTCGGCAAATGCGGCCTCGCGCGGCAGTTGCAGCGGCGTGTCCCCCAGCAGTTGGTGATACAGATGCGCAATCGCACGGCGGCGCTGCGTCCACCGGTCCAGGTGCTTTAACTTCACGCCAAGGACCGCGCCTTGGATGCCTTCCATGCGGTAATTGAATCCGACCTCGTCGTGATAATACCGCACCGTCGAACCGTGTTCGCGCAACGACCGCGCGCGGGCCGCCATCGCGGGGTCGTTCGTCACCAGGGCGCCGCCTTCGCCGCACGCGCCGAGATTTTTGCCGGGATAAAAACTGAAGCAGGAAAGTTTTCCGACCGTTCCGATGACCCGGCTTTTGTATTTCGCGCCGTGCGCCTGGGCCGCATCCTCCACCAGCGGCAGTTTGTGCTGGCGGCAGATTTCCAAAATGGGATCGAGGTCGAATGGTTGGCCGTAAAGATGCACAGGCATCACCGCCTTGGTGCTTGGTGTGATCGCGCGGGCGATGGCTTTGGGATCCAGGTTGAATGTGGCGTCGTCCACGTCCACGTAAACTGGTTTGGCGCCGGCGTAGGAAATCGCCCAACTGGTCGCAACAAAGGTGAGCGGCGTGGTGATGACTTCGTCGCCGGGACCGACGCCCAGCAGGAGCAGCGCGACGTGCAGCGCCGAGGTGCCGCTGTTGAAGCAGACGCAGTGTTCCGCACCGCAAAATTTGGCGAAGTCTTTTTCAAATTGCGCCACGTCCGGACCGAGGCAGAAGGAGCAGTTGTCCAAGGTCCGCGCGATGGCTGCGTCGAGTTCGGGACGCAGCGCGCGGATTTGCGCCGGGAGGTCGAAATAGGGAATCGGATCAGCCATAATCGTTTCCAGTTGCCTTCAAAATGAGGGCAGACTCTAGCCTACTGATCGGAAGGAATCAAGAAAACTGTAGGCGGAAATTCAGTCGGGGTTGTCCTTGAGCCACTGCTGCATTTTTTGCTGCCAGGTGGTCCAGTCGGCGCCAAAATCACCATCCAGATAGAGCCCCAGAATGTCCTTGGCCTGGGCGGCCTTGGGATTGTCGGCGCTCTGCGCCACGTCCAGCAGCAGCGGCAGCTTCAGCCCGTTCGGCCGGTTGAGCGCGTCGGCCAGCAAAACATCCAGCACGGGCTCGGGCTGCTGCGCGTTCTTCAAGATCTCCCCCAGCGGCGCGTAATCCGAGTCGGGCACCAGGTTGGAAAGGTGTTGCGCCACCTCAATTTTTCCGGCCTCAGGCAATTGGGGAAACAGCTCGAACAACCGTTTCACCTTGTTCGTGTTTTCGTCGTCGGACCCGATCACAGAATCCACGCTGTCTTCCCAGTTGGTGATTGTGTTCGCGTCGGTTTTTGGCACGGCCGAAGGAAAGGCCGCGGCTTGATCGGTCTGAGTTGATTCCGTCGGCGGCAGAGGTTTGGTTGCGGCGGGGAAGATCGGCTGCGGCGAGGCGGCAGATGCCAGTTCCCCGGTTGCCGGGACGCCGGTCGACGGGTGCGGCGAATCGAGCAAACGCAAAGCCAGCAGCACCACGCCGGCGACGATCAAGGCAACGACGCCGACCGACAACAGTATTTTCGTAATTTTTTGCATGACGTACCGAGCAGCTCAATTTTCGTCAGTTTCGCCAGCTTGGCAACTCTTTTGCCAAACGTTCGGATGCTTTGCCCTTGCACGCCGCCGCGCTTGACGCATCCTTTCCGCGATGGCCGACCGAATCATTTCCGACGTGCTGACCCAGCCGGACGCCGCGCTCGAACTGACGCTGCGCCCGTCGCTCTTTTCCGAGTTCACCGGCCAGGCCAAGGTGAAGGAGCGGCTTGAAATCAGCGTGGCCGCCGCCCGGCAGCGGGGCGAGGCGCTCGATCACATCCTGCTCTCCGGCCCGCCCGGCTTGGGCAAAACCACGCTGGCGAGCATTCTTGCCAAGGCGATGGGCGCGAACTTCAAAAGCACCAGCGGCCCGACGATTGAAAAGGCCGGCGACCTCGCGGGCCTGCTCACGAACCTCGAAGAAGGCGACGTGCTGTTCATCGACGAAATTCACCGGCTGCAGAAAACCATCGAGGAGTACCTCTACCCGGCAATGGAGGATTTCAAACTGGACATCATCATTGACCAGGGGCCGAACGCGCGGAGCGTCCGGCTCAACCTGCCGCGCTTCACGCTGATCGCCGCAACCACCCGCAGCGGCCTGCTCACCGCCCCGCTGCTCACGCGTTTCCCGATTCGCGAGCGGCTGGACTACTACCAGGCCGCGCAACTGGAGAGCATTGTCACCCGCTCGGCGCGGCTGCTGGCCATTGAAATCGAGCCAACGGGCGCGCACGAAATCGCCCGGCGCAGCCGTGGCACGCCGCGCATTGCCAACAACCTGCTGCGGCGTGTTCGCGATTACGCCCAGATCAAGGGCGACGGCAAAATCACCGCCGCCCTCGCCGACCGCGCGCTGGCGATGCTGGAGATTGACGAGAATGGCCTGGATGAGATGGACAAGCGGATTCTGGAAGCGATCATCGTGAAATTCGGCGGCGGCCCAGTCGGGGTGAATTCCCTCGCCGTGGCGGTCGGCGAGGAAGCGGACACGCTGGAAGAGGTTTATGAGCCATACCTGATCATGGAAGGCTACCTCAACCGCACGGCGCAAGGCCGCGTGGCGACTGAGTTGAGCTACAAAAAACTGGGGTTGAAGCCGGCGACGGGAGCTCAACCCAAATTCTTCTAACCACAGCGCCGGGCTGTCGTTAAAAACCCAATAAAAACTGCTTGACAATTTCAACCATCTCTCTATTCTGGCACGAAGCATTTTGGCCGACAAACAAACCAATCAAATCAAACTGTTCAGGTGACGAACTTATGAATAACACTGCCAAGCCAGTTTCCTTCGCCCTCGGCCTGTTGTGCCTGGGCCTCACCTTCCCCGCCGGCGCGGTGGATACCATTTACGACAATTCCGCCAGCGACTTGGGCGTGCGGCTCGATTCGGGCACCGCGGTGGTTGGCGATGAAATCAATCTCGCGGGCACCTCCCGGTGGCTCACCCAGTTCGATTTTGAATACTGGGGCACCAACACCGCCAATCCCTCCGCCTTCGCCGGCTCGGTCACGGCGGATGTGAAGATTTATCTCAACGATGGCACGCCGTTCCACGGCTACGCCACACCCGGCACGGTGCTTTTTGACAGCGGCTGGTTTGGTGGATTCGGACCAACAGCGCGCAGCACCATTGTCTTCACGGCGGGCGCCGGCTCCGATTTCGGGCCTTCCGGGCTGTTCCTGCCGTCCTCCGACATCACCTGGTCGGTACAGTTCCAAGGCATGGGGACTACCGACTCCTTGGGCGTGGACATCTACAATCCACCGGCGGTGGGTTCGAGCGCGCCGGATTACTGGCAGAACTCCGGCTCCGGTTGGGTATTGCTCACCAACACCGTGCCGATGAATTTCGCCTCGCGCATGTTCGCCTCGGCCAACCCCGTGCCGGAACCCTCGCCGGTGCCGCTGACGATGCTCGGTGGTTTCGCCGCCTGGGCAGCCGCCCGTTGGACCCGCAAGAAATAATTCAATCCGCTTTCAACAAAAAACCAAACGGCGCGGGCTGATCCCGCGCCGTTTTCTTTTTCCGGAACGAACATTCCCGCCTCACGGCGGCGTGGAGGCGCGGTAAAATTGTTTGGCCTGGCCAGCCACACCGCTGTTGGTATAGAAAAATTGTCCGCCCACCAGGGGATTCGTGACCAGCGGTGTCCACGTGGCCAAATTCGTGGAAACCTGCACGACGACGCCAGCCGACGCGGAACCGCCAACCCGAAATGAAAACTTCCCGCCAGGCAGCCACGCGGCGGAATCCAGCTTCAATTGCGGGATGTTCACGGCCACCGTCCAACTCACGGTCTGACTTAAGAGACTGGTCGGATCATTGCGCACCAGCGGCGTGTTGTCCCGGACCAGCGCGCTGACCACGTTGGTTTTGTTGCCCAGCGCGAGCGGCAACACGCTGAAAATCGCATTCGTCGCACCGGCGGCCGAAATGCCGTTGGTGAGCCACTGCACGCTCAAATTATGCGTGGCCGGCTGGAGCAGATTCACCGTGAAGGTCAGCGCCGTGTTGGTCATCACCGAAAGGTTGGTGCTGGCGGGTGAAATCGCGTCCACCGGCCGGACATGCTGGTAAATGGCCAGCACCAGCGCCTCGCAGCACACCGGACAAAACGGCGAACCGAAATTGCCCATTGCGCAGTTAAGCTCCGGCCGATACCAGCCGGCGGCGTGATAATGCGCGCCTTGGAACAGGCCAACACTGTTCAGATATTGCGCGGATGGCGGCGTGGGAATCGGCGTGGTGTTGGTGTTGATCCATGATTTCCACTTGATGGAGTTGAACGCGAAATTGGTGGTCGTGTTCGGTTCCTCCGTGTTCGGAAAGCCAGGATTGGCGTTGGTATATTCATCGCCCAGGTTGGCCAGCACATGGCCGGTTTCGTGCGTCAGGATTTCATAAGTAGGATCGGACGCATTCGCGGCCGCAATGGCACTTTTGAAAAAACCGTCCGAGCCGCCTTGCTGAATATCATTCACCACCAAAACGGGCAACTGACATTGCGGCAAGTAGGTAAGTAAAATGGCGTCCACTTTCCCCTGCCCGTCATTGTAATTTGTGTCGGCAAAATTCGGCGGAATGGTGATCAGAAAATCCGAGATGGGATCGTAGGAGCTGTTGAAGTAGGTGTTCACGTAGGCGTTCCTGACCGGGTGATCAGAGCCGGCTTGACTGGACGCCACTTTGATTGCAAATGCATTGCAGTAGCCGCGGTATTCCGAATAGGGAGGATGAGCGAGAAGTTGATTGACCGCATTCGTTGCATCCACCAGAAACTGGCCGAGCTGAACGGACGTGTAGCCTTCCGAGAGAACCACGATGTTCAACCGGTTGCTCACTGGTCCGTTCGTCAGAATTGTGATCAGCGGTGGCTGGACCTGGGCGTCCACCACGCCGCCAAGCCACAGGGCCAATCCGGCTACAGCCGCCAAGAAACTTCGGTGATTCATTTCGTTTACAAAGACTTGCCGGCTCGGACTCATTGAATTCGGCGCAAAAGGATCATTGGAAATTCAGGACGAAAAACCGGTTCGTCGTCGTGAGGGGCAGGGTCACGCTGAACTGCCCGTTGAGGTTGACCGGCACGTTGGTCACCGCCGTCCACTGCGCCGGGGCGAGGCTGGGGGTCTGCCACAGTGCGAAGCCAGTGGTGGAGTTCGGCCACGCGAGGGTAATCTGATGATTGGCCGCGGGCACCACAGTCAGCGCCGGCGCCGCGCTGGTCGGCAGGCAGGCGGAGAATTCGGAGGTGTTGTTCGCGGCGTCCGTCGCGGTGGCGGTGATGGCGTAGCCGACGGGAACGGCCTTCGCAAACGTGGCGACGAAACTGGCGTTGCAGTCCCCACCGGTGGTCACGCTGGTGCCGCCCAAATAAACCTGCCCCTCGCCGTTGCCGGAACCATCGCAGGAGGGGCTGGCGAAAAACTGGAGCAGATACGTCTTTCCGGCACGGGAGTTGAGCGTGCCGCGGACGCCGACGGCGTTGCCGCTGACCGCCTGCGTCAGCACCGGGAAATTTTGCGCCATGTTCGCGCCGGTGGCGGCGTCGCAGGCCACGTTCACGTTCACCCCGGCGGCGCCCAGGTCAATGCCCAGCGCGCCGTTGGAAAAAATGGCGTTGCCGAGGATGGCGTCGTTGGTCGCTCCGTTACGGATGCGGACGCCAGCGTAAATACTCTGCGCGAAAGCGATGGTGTTGCCTGCGCCCGCCGCCGTGCCGCCAATGGTATTGTTGGTCGCCCCAATTTCGCATTCGACGCTGTGAAAGACATTGCCGAGGGCAGAAACACCGTCGCTTTTGGTGCCGATGCGGTTTCCTTGAATCAGATTCCACGAGGCGTTGGTCAGCCAGATACCGCGGGTGTTGTTGCCCGAGATGAGGTTGCCTGCGCCGGCGGTCGTGCCGCCGATGGTGTTGGTGGGCGCGCGTTCAAGATAAATACCTTCGTAGGTGTTGCCCAGCGGCAGGGTGCCGGAGACATCCGCGCCAATTGTGTTGCCTTGAATCTGATTCCATGCCGCGGTGGGGCTGATCAGATAAATGCCGGCATCGTTGTTGGCAGAGAGCACGTTGCCCGCCCCAGGCGCCGCGCCGCCGAGCGTGTTGCCAGGGGCGCCAGAAATCCCCACACCCGCCCGGCCATTGCCGAGGCCGGCCACGCCAGTCGCGGTGGTGCCAATGAAATTCCCCTGAATCACGTTGCTCACCGCCGGGGCACCGGCGAGAAAAATGCCGTCCAATCCGTTGGCTGAAATAACATTGCCGGCACCAATCCCGCCCACCGTGCTGGACGGTGATTCGAGGCGCAAGCCGCAAAGTTGGTTGCCCACGGGATGCTGGCCGGTGAAATCCGTGCCGATGAAATTGCCCAGCACCGCATTGCCGGTGGCGTTGGTGATTTCCACGCCGTTGCCGGCGTTGCCGGAAATGATATTCCCCGCGCCCACGGCCGCGCCGCCCACGGTGTTGGCCGCGCCACCGCTGATGCTGACGCCGTTGAAGAGATTGGGCAACGCGTTGGTACCTGCGACACTCACACCAATAAAATTGCCCTGAATCGTGTTGCCGGAACTGCCCGCGGAAATGAAGATGCCATCCTGCTTGTTTCCGGAAACCACGTTGCGGGCCCCGGCGGAAGCGCCGCCCACCTGATTGCCACCCGCAGCATAAATCGTCACGCCGGCGAAAATGTTGGGTAATGCAAGGCGGCCGGTGAGATCGGTACCGATGAGATTGCCTTGCACGAGATTGTTGCCGGCACTCGCACTGCTCAACGAAACCCCGGCCTGAGCGTTTCCTGAGATCAAATTCCCCTGCCCCGCGTTAACGCCGCCGATAAAGTTACCCACTGCGCCGGAAATTGTAATGCCGTCGCCGACGTTGCTGATGGACAAGGTGCCGCTGACATCGGTGCCGAGGTAATTGCCCTGGATCACGTTGCCGGAGGCACCCGCGCCAACCAGGTTCACGCCGCTGCCGCCGTTGCCCGAAATCACGTTCCGAGCCGCGGCCAGCGCGCCGCCAATCTGGTTGCCCGCGGCGCTGCCGGTCGCGCCGTAAATGGCCACGCCATTGTTCGCATTCGGCAAACGGGCCGCGCCCGTGATGGTAGTGCCGATGTAATTACCCAAGACCGTGTTCCCGCTGCCGTTCAAAATATAAACGCCGGCATCCGTATTCCCCGAGATCAAATTGCGATCCGCCGCGCTGGAGCCGCCGATCACGTTGCCGCCGGAGCCGGTGATGAGCACGCCTTCCTGCGCGTTGCCGCGGGCGATCAGACCGGTGGGATCGGTGCCGAGGAAATTGCCCGCGACCAGATTGCTGCCCGGCCCGCTGATGCTGATGGCGTCGGTCAGGAACCGGTTGATGGCCAGGCCGCGCACGGTGCTGCCGCCGGCGAGCAGGCGCAGGCCGGCGTTGTTGCCCGCGCTGGCGCCGTTCAATTCGACCAGCGGCGTGCCGGCGTAGCCGGGCTGCGTCGTCCCGTCGATCACCACCGGCTCGGTCAAGGCCGGCAGGGTTGAAGCCGGGCTGATCGTATGCACGCCCGCGCCGGGAATCTGGAAGGCAATGGTGTCCGCTCCGTTGGTTGCGTTGAGGATTGCCTGCCGCAGCGAACCCGCGCCACTGTCGCTGGTGTTGGTCACGACGAGGGTCGCCGCCGAACTGTGCAGCAACGCTAAACAACTGGAAAAGGCATAGCCCGCGAGGAACAACTTTATCCGCGTCAGCGGGGCGTGGCATGGCCCAATCATAATCTCTAAATGTACGGATGAGCAGTCTATCACATTGGCAGGATCGTCGCAAGTCGCGAAAAATGCCCGGTTAGGGGCCAAATGACCGCTCCGCTCAAACCGGCGGCGTCCTTGCGGGGGAAGGCCGTTGCTTCGCCCACGTCACAAAGCAAAATAGTTTATACAAATTTCCGGCAGGCGGTGTCTATGGAGTGAAGACGTGACTGAGAACGAACATTCGTCCTGGTGCGAACGGCTTTACGAAGCGAAAGCCGCGCAGTTGATTCTGTACGGCCGCGCGCTGGGCCTGAGCCACGCCGAGGCGGAGGACGTGGTGCAGGAGACCTTCCTCGCGCTGATGCAGAACGACGGGCCGCCCGCAAATCCGGCGCATTATTGCGTGCGGAGCTTCCGCAACCGCGCGCTCAACTACCGGCGCTCGCTCTGGCGGCGGCTGACGCGTGAACTGGAAGCGCATCACTGGTTCGAGCGCTCCCCGGATGCGAGCGCCACCGAGCACGCGGCGATGAAGCAACTGACCGAACTACCGGTGGAACAGCGCGAGGTGATCGTGCTGAAAATCTGGCACGACTGCACATTCGAGGAGATCGGCGACCTGCTGAAAATCTCCCCGCACACGGCGGCGGGCCGGTACCGCTACGGATTGCAAAAACTCAAACTCCGATTGAAAGGCGCCCACGATGAACGAGAACGAACGGAACTTGCTGGCGGCGCAATTGCGCTCTTTGAAACCGCGCCCGCCCTCGGCGAAGCTTAAGCGACGCTTGTTTCCTGCGGCGGCGCGGCGACCTGAGTGGGCGGCGGCCTTCCGCTGGTTTGCACCGGTGACGGCTTGCGCCCTGCTGGCGTTGACCATGTGGCCTCAGGAGAACGGGCTGACTCCCGGCTCCCGCCGCCGGCCGGCCGGTTTCTCCGTGGCTCCGAGCAATCAAACTTCCGCCGCGGTTTTTCCCGCCTTTTCCGGGATAGAAGTCAACCGCCTACCCGTGAGTTTTGAATGGACAAACGGTGACCGTTCCTCTTCAATTCAACCCTTTGCACCGTTGAGAGAATCAACTGACTAAATAAATTTGAAAATGGACAAACAGACATCGAAGCCCGCGAAAGCGGCGACCGCGGCCAAGCCCGTCGAAAACCCCACCACCACGCCCGCGCCCCCGGGCAAGCTGCCGCCGCTGTTCCGAAAAATTGACTGGCTGACGCTGCTCTTCACTTTTGGCGCGGTGTGGCTGGTTTATTTCCTGACGCTGGCCCCGGAACTGACGCTCGAAGATTCCGGTGAACTCTGCACCGGCTCGTTTTACGCGGGCATTCCGCATCCGCCAGGCTATCCGTTCTGGGCGATCTACTCATGGTTTTGGACCCAGATTCTGCCGTTTGGCAACGTGGCCTGGCGGGTGGAAGTAGGCGAATCGGCGGCGGCGGCGCTGGCCTGCGGCCTGGTCGCGATCATGGTGTCGCGCGGCAGCAGCATGTTGATGGAAGGCATCGAGGAACTGAAGGAGTTGACCGGCAAATGGGAGAACGCGATCTGCATGGTGTCCGGAGCAACGGCGGGTTTGCTGCTCGGCTTTGGCGGCGTGATGTGGAGCGAGTCGGTGGCGATCAACCGCATCTCGCTCTTCGGCGTGCCGTGGGTGATGGTCGTGCTGTTCTGCCTCATGCGGTGGATTTACGCGCCGCATCAGCGACGCTACCTCTATTGCGCCGCGTTTTTCTTCGGCATCTGCGCCACGATCCACCAGACGCTGCTGGTGGCGGCGATGGGCATCGAAGTGGTGATCATTTACGCGCAGCCGAAGCTGGGGCGCGATGCCCTGTTTCTCAACAGCCTGGTTTATATCGGGATTCTCCTGGCCAAAAGCCAGCAGTTTGTGCCGCAGCTCCTGCAAAGCCTGGACAACGGAATCGTGGCCGGCCTCTTCCACATTATCGGCATCGGCTCCGTCATCGGCTGCATTATCCTGACGATCAAAACCGGAAAACTGCTCACCGAGTGGGTGTCCGGCCTGATCGGACTCGGTCTTTATATTCTCGGCGTCGGGTTTTATTTTTACGAACCGCTGGCGGGCATGACCGACCCGCCGATGCAATGGGGCTATCCGCGCACGGTCGAAGGCTTTTTCCACGCCCTCAGCCGCGGCCAGTATGAAAAGGCCAATCCCTCCGACGTGCTGGGCGATCCGATGCACTTCATCACGCAGTTGGGCATGTTGGTTGGTGACATTGCGCATGAATACAACTGGGTCTGCGTGTTTGTGGCGCTGGTGCCGCTGCTCTTTTTCTTCAAAATGCAAAGACGGGAGCGCACCTGGATCGCGGGGTTGCTGGGCATTTACGCGTGCATCGGCGTGCTGTTGATCATCCTGATGAATCCCTCGCCCGACCGGCAGTCGGCGGATCTGGTACGCGTGTTCTTCACTTCCTCCCACGGCGTCATCGCCATCATGATCGGCTACGGCATGGCATTGACGGCCGCCTACATGGCGACTCATTACAAACTCTTCCGTGTTCTGGGGTTGATGCTCGGATTCGTAACGCTTTTGCCGGCTTTGTTGGCGCTCTACAACGGCGTCAGCGAAATTTTTTACGGCGGCCGCGGATTGCTCGCGCCCAAGACCGTCATCCTGCTGTTCCTGTTTTTAACCGCGTCATTTGTGCTCGCCGCCCTGGCGGGACGCGAACTGATTCAGTCCCCCAAGCCCGCCGAGGCAGGCGCCTCGGGTGGCGCGACAGGTCAAGACCGGACGTTATTCCTAATTTACGGCGTGTCCGCCTTGCTCTGCCTGGCGGTTTCGGCAGTTATGATTTTTGTCGTCAACCCAGACAGCCTGTCGCTGGGGCAGCTTTTTCAGTCGGTGCCCCGGGCATTCGCCCCCGGCCAGTATAGCCTGCCGGTTCTGGCGGGCATCTTGATCTTTGCCGTGGCTGTCGCATTTATTGGCGGCTTGGTCGTGTATCGGGACCGCGCGCCGCTCACTATTTCACTCGGCCTGTTCGCGCTCCTGCCGCTCTCCTCGCTCATGGCGCACTGGGGCACGAGCGAGCAGCGCAACCACTGGTTCGGCTACTGGTTTGGGCACGACATGTTCACGCCGCCGTTTGTCGCGCCGGACGGTAGCTTCAGTTACGACGCCAAGCTGCGCGCGGAGGCGGTGAAGGGGCCGAAAGGCAATCTGGTTTATCCCGAAATGACGCGCGACGCCGTGCTTTACGGCGGCACGGATCCCGGCCGGTTTTGTCCGACCTACATGATCTTCTGCGAAAGTTTCATCCCCCATTCCTGCCAGCCGGCGCAGGACCAGAACTTTGACCGGCGTGATGTTTACATCATCACGCAAAACGCGCTGGCGGACGGGACTTACCTGGAATACATCCGCGCCCATTACAACCGCAGCCTGCAAAAGGATCCCCCGTTTTTCTCGGAGCTGCTCCGCTCCGCCAAGGAACGCGAGGAGAATTACGAAACCAATTTCGTCGCCCGCCTCGCTGGCAAACTCCTCGACGAGCCGTTCGAGTCACTGGGCGCGCGCATCGAGGCCCGCCGCCGCCGCGAAGGCGTCTATCCGCCCAAGGAAATGTACATTGCGTCCAATGATGATTCCCAGCGCTGTTTCCAGGATTACATCAAGGATGCTTCGGAGCGCGCCCAGCATGATCAGCAGTTCCCCAACGAACCGCGCCAGATCAAGCCCGGCGAAGACGTGCGGTTCGTGGACAACCGCGTGCAGGTCTCCGGCCAGATCGCTGTCATGTCCATCAATGGACTTTTGACCAAGGTCATGTTCGACCACAATCCGACGAACGAATTTTTTGTGGAGGAAAGTTTTCCGCTCGACTGGATGTATCCCCACCTGACCCCGTTCGGCGTCATCATGAAGATCAACCGCCAGGAGCTACCCGAAATCACTGACGAAATCTGCGCGCGCGACCATGAATTCTGGTCCCGGTATTCCGAGCGCCTCATTGGCAACTGGATCACCTACGACACCTCGGTGAAGCAGATCGTGGAGTTCATCCAAAAAGTTTACCTGGAAAAGAATTTCAGCGGCTTCAACGGCAACAAAAAATTCATCCGCGACGACCAGGCGCAAAAGGCCTTCTCCAAACTCCGCAGCTCCATCGCCGGCATTTACGCCTGGCGCCTGGGCCTTGCCAGCGGCAGCCCCACCCCGCCCCAATACCTGCCCAAGTCCGAGGCCGAACGCCAGCGGATGCTCCGCGAAGCCGACTTCGCCTTTCGGCAGGCGTTTGCCTTCTGCCCGTACAGCCCGGAGGCCGTCTTCCGCTACATCAATCTGCTCGCCGTCACCGGCCGGCTGGACGACGCCATCCTGGTGGCCGAGACCTGCCGCAAACTCGACCCTTACAACGGCCAGATCATTGATCTCGACGACCGCTTGAGAGCCATGAAGAAGCAGCCCAGCCCGGCGGCGCAGTTGCAGGACCAGCTGCCGCAACTGGAAAGCGAAGTAAAGGCCAACCCCACCAATTTCCAAAAAGCCCTTGAACTGGCCTCCAAATACATGCAACTCCAGCAGACCGACCGCGCGCTCCAGGCGTTGGACCAGGTCTTCGCCAACCCCGCCGCGCCCATCCAGGCCGTGTTTGAAGTGGCGCACGCGTATATGCAGATGAACCTGACGCAAAAACTGGAACAGGTGCTGGCGCAGCCCGCGCCGCCGGCCAACCAGCTTTACGCCGTCGCCCAAACCTATGCGCAGGCCGGGCAACTGCCCAAACTCACCGCTGTCCTGGAAAAGTTGGTGGCGATCAAACCCGACCAGCCGGAAGCCTGGTATGATCTGGCCGCCGCCCAGTCCATGGTCAGCCAATCCTCCAACGCCCTGCACTCGCTGCGGCAGGCCCTCCTGCTCAACGCCCGTCAGCCCAAGACCGCCGGCATGCGCAATTTGCAGGCCGATGCCGACAAGGACGAACGCTTCGCCGCCCTGCGCAAGCTGCCCGAATTCAAGACCCTGGCGGCGCAGCAGTAGCCTCAACCCGCCCGACGCAGCACGGTTGCTCTCGCCAGGGAGTTACGCTAAATTTTCCCGATTCTGAGACTGCCACGTTTTAACTTATTTCCGATGAACAAAACCGAGTCACCCACCAGCCAGACGGCCAACACCGAAGCCGCCGAACCGATCGTGCCAGTCGTGCCGGCAGCCCCCACTCCCGAGGAACTTGAGGAACTCAAAACCCGCGCCGCCAAAGCCGACGAAAACTGGGACCGCCTGCTGCGCGCCACGGCGGATTTCGACAATTTCAAAAAACGCGCCGCGCGTGAAAAGCAGGACGCCCTCCGGTTTGCCAACGAGGCGTTGCTCCAAAAACTCATTCCCGTGCTGGACAATTTTGAAATGGCCCTGGCGGCAGCGCACAGCCCCGCGGCGGACGCCGTGCAGTCGCTGCGCACCGGCGTGGAAATGATCAGCCAGCAGCTCCAGAGCGCCGTGGCCGAAGCCGGCCTCGAGGAGGTTAACGCCACCGGAAAGCCGTTCGATCCGAATGTTCACGAGGCTGTGTCTCAACAGGAAAGCAGCGAGCTTCCCGAAGGCCAGGTCCTGCAACAACTCCGGAAGGGCTATAAATTCCGCGAGCGGCTCCTGCGTCCGGCCACCGTCATCGTCGCCAAAGCACCGGCCGACAAAGCAAAATGAAAAATTCAAAATTAAAAAATGACCGCGCTGACGCCTGCCGCCATTTTGCGTTTTTAATTTTTAATTTTTAATTGTCATGGCCAAGCGCGATTTTTACGAGGTGCTGGGCGTCGCCCGCGACGCCGACGCGGAGGAGATTAAAAAAGCCTACCGCAAGCTCGCCGTCAAATATCACCCGGACAAAAATCCCGGCGACAAGGCGGCCGAGGAGCAGTTCAAGGAACTCGGCCACGCCTACGAAATCCTCAGCGACCCCCAGCAACGGGCAAATTACGATCACTTCGGCCCCGACGCGTTCGACCGCCGGGCCGGCGCGGGCGGTGGCTTTGGCCGCGGCGGCTTCCACGATCCGGCGGACATCTTCCGCGAAGTCTTCGGCGGCGGCGGCATTTTCGAGGAAATGTTCGGCGGCGGCCGCCCCGATCCGAACGGACCACAGCGCGGCGATGATCTGCGCTACGATCTGGAAATCAGTTTTGAGGAAGCGGCCAACGGCTGCGAAAAGGAAATCGCCGTCTCCAAACCGGAGCGCTGCAAATCCTGCGACGGTTCCGGCGCGGAAGCCGGCTCCAAAATCAAAACTTGCGCCACCTGCGGCGGGCGCGGCCAGGTGCTCAGTTCGCGGGGCATTTTCAGCATTCAACAAACCTGCCCGCACTGCCAGGGCGCAGGCCGCGTCCTCGAAAAACCCTGCCGCGACTGCCGCGGCGGCGGCCGGCGCGACCAGCCTTCCAAGATCAAACTCCGCATCCCCGCCGGCGTGGACACCAACTCGCGGCTGCGCTCCTCCGGCAACGGCGCGGCGGGCCTGCGCGGCGGACCGCACGGCGATCTCTATGTGATCCTCCATGTCAAGCCGCACGAGATTTTCCAGCGCGACGGCGACGATCTGCTCTGCGAAGTGCCCGTGAGTTTTGTCCAAGCCGCGCTCGGCGCCGAAGTCGAAGTGCCGACTCTCAGCGGCAAGGCACAGATCAAAATTCCGCCCGGCACGCAACCGGCCACCATGTTCCGCCTCAAGGGCCGTGGCGTCAGAAATGTCCAAGGCCACGGTCAGGGCGATCTGCACATCCGCCTGCTCGTCGAAGTGCCGTCGCATCTGACCGGCCCGCAGAAAACCAAGCTCGAAGAGTTCGCCGCACTCTGCAACGGCAAGGAAAGCCCGCTGCGCCAGGGCTTTTTTGAGAAGGCAAAAAAATTATTTCAGTGAAACGTGAAGTGTGAATTTCACGTTTCGCTCATCCCATGCACCGTTTTTATCTGCCACCGGCGGAATGTAAAACCGGCTTGCTGACCCTGACCGGGCGCGAAGCGCGCCACGCCATTCAGGTGCTGCGGTTGCGGCACGGTGACGCGGTTGTAGTCCTCGACGGCGCAGGCGGCGAGTTTGCTTGCGAGGTCGGCACTTGCGCCCGCGACGCCGTTGAATTGCGCGTAAAAGAAAAGAAATTTGTTCCTCCCCCGCCCTGCCGGATCACTTTGCTCCAGGCGCTGCCAAAGGGAAAAATCATCGAGGACATCCTCCAAAAAGCGACCGAACTGGGTGTACGGCGCGTCGTGCCGCTCTTGACCGAGCGGGTAACAACACACCTGGACGCAGCCAGTTCAGCCGCCAAAACCGAGAAATGGCGGCTGGTCGCCATCGAGGCCATCAAGCAGTGCGGCGCCGCCTGGCTTCCGGAGATTGCTGCGCCACTCACGCCAAGGGAATTTCTTTCGCACGGCGAAACCTTCGATCTGCCGCTGGTCGCCTCACTGCAACCGGGCAGCCGGCCGGCACGGGAGTATTTCGACCGGTTCCGCCGCGAGCGCGAGCGCCAGCCCGCCTCCGTCTGCGTGTGGATCGGGCCGGAAGGCGATCTGACGGCGGATGAAGTGCGCGCGATTCAGACCGGCGGCGCGCTGCCGATCACGCTGGGCCGGTTGGTACTGCGCGTGGAAACGGCGGCGATCTACTGCCTCGCCCTCATTAACCACGAATTGCAGTCTTCGCCATAAAAACACTTCCGCGGGGATTTGATTCGACCACATCCGTCCGGATCGTCCGGTGTCGCGGGGCGAGCGAAACTGGACAAGTTTCGTGGTTGGCAGAACGGGACTTTCCCTCGTCCGTTATGACCTTGAAGGCTTCCGGCAATGCACCGTCACGGTGACAGAGGCCACCGGCCAAACCAGCCTCTCCCGCAGACAGCCCTGCGCTCTGACTGCCGCTTTCAACACCACTTGCTTCGCTCGTCACTATGGAATTCCTAATCCCGACCAAGTCCACCCAAGGCTGCAACGCCTGTCCGTGCAGCCCAGTGAAATCCTAATCCGCGCCGCGTTTCTAAACCGACTTCAACGCGGCGATGACCGGCAATCGCGCGGCGCGAATCGCCGGCAGCAGGCTGCCCAGCACGCCCACCACCACGGCGAAAGCCAGCCCCTCCGCCGCCAACCCGGGTGTGATGCGGAATTGAAACACCACTTCGCTGAACGAATTGAAACTCATTGTGCCAAACTGCCAGCCGAGAAATACCGACAGGCTTTGCAGCGCCAGTGACGCCGCGCAGCCGAGCACGCCACCCAGCGCAGCGAGGATCGCGCCCTCGATCAGGAAGCTGGCCAGGATCGTCCGCCGCCGGAAGCCCAGCACCCGCAGCGTGCCGATCTCCCGCGTCCGGGAGCCGACGCTGGCATACATGGTGTTCATCGCAGCGAAGAACGCGCCGATGGACATGGCGACGGCGAGGAAAGTTCCGATGACCTGGAACACAACTGAAGTGCGGGTTTGCTCGCTATAATATTGAACTTCCGGCACCACGCGCAGCGGCAGGCGCTTGTCCGCCTCAATGCGGCTCATGAACTGCGCAGCGGCGTTGGTGTCGCTCATGCGGACCAGCACGCTGGAATAATTTTCGCGGTCGAATATGTCCCGGGCTTCGTCGGCGTCCATCCAGATTTCCGAATCAAACGCCGAGGTCCCGCCGTCAAACCAGCCGGCGACGGTGAGTTCCTTACCGCCGGTCTTGAATCGCTGGCCGATTTGGCAGTTGGCAAATCGCTTGGCCATTTTCACGCTCACCGTCACCTCACGCTTTCCGGGCGTGAACCAGCGGCCGGCCACCAGCGCCACCTGCGGGCGCAACTGCATTCCCATCGGCGTGAGGCCGCGCATGGTGACGTTGGCCTCGCCGTTAGCATCGGCGCGCGGCAGGCTGATGAGCACCACGAGGTCGGCGGAGAGCAGCGGCTGGCCGCGCTCGTCGCGGGTGATCTGCGGCAGATATTGAAACGTTTTCAACTGCGCGCGGTTGACCTGGCTGGAGGATTCGGCGGTGGAACCTTTGCGCACGATCATCAAGTTGCGCGGGTCGCCGGTGTTGCGGCCGGATTTTTCCAGCCCGGCGGCCAGCGACTGCACGAGGATGAACACCGCCACCACCAGCGCGATGCCGAGAATGGTGGCAAGCGTCGCGCGCCAGCGAACCAGCACGTTGCGGACGTTGTATGTGAGCGGCAAGGCCATCCTAGGAATTCAATCCAGCGTTTTCAATCCGTTGACCACGCTCATTCGAGCGACCGAAATGGCCGGCGCGATGCTCGCCACGATCCCCAGACCGGCGGCGATGAGCGAGGCGAGGCCGAGAATTTTTGGTGTCACTTCAAACGTGACGAAAAAACCGTTTGTCATTTTGGAAATGTCCGGATGCTGGCACGCCCACGCGCCGATGCCAACCAGCACCGCCACGACAAGCACGTTGATGACGGCGCCTGAAAGATTTTTCCGCAAGCCGTTCACCACCGCGAGCGCCAGCACGCCCAGCGCGGCGGCGAGCACCACCAAGCCGGCGACAAATCCGTGCGTGAACAGCAGCCACGCGCCACCCGCTCCCACCACCAGCCCGGCCAAGCAAAGCCCCAAACTCTCCGCCAGGATGAACGCAAACAATTCGCGCCGCCGGAAGCCGATCGCCTTGAGAATCGCCAGCTCGCGGAAGCGTTCGCGGATCGCCATGCTCATCGTGCTGGCCGACACCAGCACGAGCGTGAAAACCACCACGGCCGAGATCGAACCGATCAGGACGCGGACGTTGCCGAGCATCGAGATGAAACTCAGTTGGAATGCCCGCTCGCTTTCGGCGCGCACTTCCGCCGAGGTGTTGGCGAATGCCGCGTTGATGGCCGAGATGACGCGCGGCATGTCGTCGGGCGAGTTCACCCGCAACCACCACATGCCGACCCAGCCGGGCTCGCCGCTTGCTTCGTCCAGGTATTCCTGGTGGAAAAGCATGTTGCGGTCGTCCACGGTGCCTGCGTAAATGCCGGCCACCTTGAAGTCGAGCGTCACGGGATAGATCGTGCTTTCCAGCGTGAGGCGGTCCCCAACCCTGAGTTTGAATTTATCGGCCGTCACTTTGCCGATGATGCAGGAGTCGCGCGTGCCCTCGAAGGCCTGGTATTCCGTCTCGGACATTTTCGCCTCGCCGAACACCGCGCGGAGCTTTTTGGCGTCCATGGCGAACTGGGCAAAAGTCATGCTCTCCTCATTTTTGTATTTCCCGCCAAACCAGGTGAAGGGCGTGACCGCCGCGACACCGGGAATTTTTTCAATGATCGGGAGTTGCCGCGCCGGCAGCAAGTTCGCGATGGAAATCTTGCTCCGCACCGCCACGCGCAGCGCCGCGCCCACGTCCTCCGGGGGCAGCGTCAATTCGCGCAGCGTCACCAGCAGGAACACGAGCAGGAACAGACTGACGGCGACGCTTAACACCGATAGCGACGCGCGGCGCCGGTTGCGCAGGGCGTTTTTGAGGACGAACGAGGCAATGTTCATGCGGGCGCTTGTAAAAACCAGATTACCCGGTCAAAAAATCAATGCAGCACCCATCTCCAAGACCCCACCGCTGTCGCGGGAGCTCTTTCGTGGGGCCAAGGTGGTGCGTCAGTTGGAACGCAGTTGTTGGCTTGGAGGATCAAATTAAAAAGCTGCGGTTCCCCCTAGCACAAGGGCATCAATCGCTTTAAGTCTGAATCAGTCTCCAGATCGCGTGGCCAAGCCAAGTCACAAAATTTCAAACTGGCCGAGGCGAGTTGGATTCTAATGCCATCTCCACCGGTTTGCTGTTAAGGGTGACAAGCCGGGACAGCCGCAGTCAAGTCGTAACTTACACCTTTGTTTTCAATGATATTCTCAATTATCAGCCCCTCAATCGTTGCCCGCCCAACCTCACGGATGGCACAGCTTTTTAGCGTTCCCAACCTGCGTGCAGATGATATTATCTGAACCATTGTAAATACAGCTGACCTCTTTGGCGTAGCCGATTTATGCCACAGGACAAGCGCGTTCCTTTTTCCCAAACTGTGGTTTGCCTTTTAATCTGATCTCGAGACATTGAAAATATGAAACTGCCTCAACCCGCCTTCGCCGCCATGCTCATGTCCGTCTCCGTCTTCGGCGCGGACACCGTGACCGTGCTGGATCGTCCGGACGTTGGAGCGAACAATCACTATTACCTCGGCAACCGCGCGCCGCTGGAACCGGCGCGGTTCATCGCGCTGCCTCCGGGCGCGGTGCAGCCGCGCGGCTGGCTGCTGGAATTTCTCAAGCGCCAGCGCGATGGCCTGTGCGGCAATCTCGGCGAAATCAGCGCGTGGCTGCAAAAAGACGACAACGCCTGGTTGAGCAAGGACGGCAAGGGCAAATACGGCTGGGAGGAATTGCCCTATTGGCTCAAAGGCTACATCCAGCTCGGCTACGTTTTGAACGATCCGAAAATTATTGCCGAAAGCAAAATCTGGATCGAAGGTGCGATCAACAGCCAGCGCGCGGACGGTGATTTCGGCCCGGATCAGAAATTTGATGATGACGGCTCGCGCGATTACTGGGCGAACATGCTGATGCTGTTCTGTCTCCAGACCTATTACGAGCACACGCAGGATCAACGCGTGCTGGATTTGATGAGGAAATATTTTCATTATCAACTCACCGTGCCGGACGAAAAATTCCTGACGCACTACTGGCAGAAAATGCGCGGTGGCGACAATCTTTACAGCGTCTATTGGCTTTACAACCGCACCGGCGATGCCGAGCTGCTCAAGCTGGCGGATAAGATTCATCGCCGCACGGCGAACTGGGAAATGCCGAACGACCTGCCCAACTGGCACAACGTGAACATCGCGGAAGCTTTCCGCGAACCGGCGGAACATTTTTTGCAGACGCACGACGAAAAGGAATTGCAGGCGACATATGCCGATTTCAATGAGGTGCGCAAGCGCTACGGCCAGGTGCCCGGCGGCATGTTCGGCAGCGACGAAAATTGCCGGCCCGGTTACACTGATCCGCATCAGGGCGTGGAAACCTGCGGCATGGTGGAACAGATGTTGTCCGACGAATTGCTGCTGCAAATCAGCGGCGATCCGTTCTGGGCTGATCAATGCGAAGAAGTCGCGTTCAACACTTATCCGGCTGCCGTGCTGCCGGATTTTCGCGCGCTGCGCTACTTGACCGCACCGAACTTGGTTGTAAGCGACGCGAAAAATCACGCGCCCGGCCTGCAAAACGGCGGGCCGTTTTTGATGATGAACCCTTTCAGCTCGCGTTGCTGCCAGCACAATCATTCAATGGGCTGGCCCTATTTTGCAAAACATCTCTGGCTCGCAACACCGGACAACGGTTTGTGCGCGGCGGTTTATTCCGCAAGCGAAGTCAACGCGCAAGTGGGGGACGGCGCGGAGGTGGGAATTTCGGAGGAAACAAAATATCCGTTCGAGGAAAAAATCAAATTCACGCTGCGCACCGCCAAAGCGGTCAAATTCCCATTCTATCTGCGCATTCCCGCGTGGTGCAACACGGCGAATGTTTCGATCAATGGCAAACGCACCGGCGCAAAAGTGGTTGCCGGCAAATATGCGCGGCTGGAGCGCAAATGGAAGAATGGCGACCAAGTCACACTCGCGTTGCCGATGGAAATTTCCACGCGCACCTGGACCGCAAACCACGACAGCGTGAGCGTGAACTACGGGCCGCTGACTTTCTCGCTGAAAATTGGCGAGCGTTACGAGCGCAAGGATAGTTCGAAGACGGCCATCAGTGATTCGTCCTGGCAAAAGACCGCCGATCCGTCGAAGTGGCCGTCGTTTGAAATTTATCCTGCCACGCCGTGGAATTACGGCCTGGCGTTGGGTGAAAATAATTCAGCGAAAAATTTCACCGTCAAAAAACTCGCGTGGCCGCGGGATGATTTTCCCTTCACGCCCGAGGGCTGCCCGATTCAAATTGTCGCGAAAGCAAAACAGCTTCCAGAATGGACACTGGACCGGTACGGCCTGTGCGCAGTCTTGCAGCCTAGTCCGGCGGCGAGCGCCGAGCCGACGCAGGACGTCACGCTCATTCCGATGGGCGCAGCGCGCTTGCGCATTTCGGCGTTCCCAACCGTGAGCGATGCGCCCGGAGCGCACCCGTGGCGAGCAGTTCTGCCGGCAGGTGCAGGCAAGCCGGCCTATCGGTCCAGCGCCTCGCACTGCAATCCGGGCGACACCGTGGATGCCCTGAGCGACGGCCTTGAACCGCAAACATCAAACGACCACAGCATTCCACGCATGACGTGGTGGGACCATCGCGGCACCGCCGAGTGGGTGCAATACGATTTCCCCGCGCCGAAAAAAATTTCCAGCGCGGAGGTCTATTGGTTCGATGACACCGGCGAAGGCCAGTGCCGTGTGCCACGATCCTGGCAGTTGCATTACAAAAAAGACGGCGTGTGGATTCCGGCCGGTGCAGCTGCGGTTTTTACCGTCAAGAAAGACGGCTGGAACCGCGTGGAGTTTCCCTCCGTCGAAACGAAGCAGTTGCGCCTGGATGTCCAACTCCAACCAGACTTTTCCGGCGGTGTTTTGGAGTGGAAAGTGAATTTGCCGCGATTGTATCCACACTGGCACCACTGAGATTTTAGTGCCGATTCGCGAGAAACTTGTTCGAAACGAAGTAGGGTGGCATCAACCCAAGGCCGGCAACTCTGAAACCACAACGAGTTGCCTCTGGACTTTCCGAAATCGCGCAAACTGGGGCACTGAAATCCGGTGCCGGACTCATTCCGCCCACCATTTCGCAAGGCGTTGCGCCGAAGTTTTGACATTTTCAGCACCGGCAATTTCCAGCGTGGTGGCCCCGTCAAAACCTGATTGCTTCAGTGCCCTGACAATTGCGGGAACGCCCACCACGCCGTCGCCGAGGGCGATTACTGCCATGCCGCAGCCGAAAAGTTTGCCGCGCTGCGCTTCCATCTCCCTGGGCATGTCCTTCCAGTGAACATGGCCGATCCGAGTGCCGAAGGTCTTCACGTAATCCAGGGGTTCTGCGCCGCCAAGCCACGCGTTGCCGGTGTCGAGACAGACGCCGACCGTTTCCGGATGTCCGAGTTTATCCAGCACGGCGGCCATGCCGTCAATCGTGTCGGTCACACGGCCGTGCGGTTCGAGGAGCAGCTTCACGCCGAGTTCCGCCGCCCACTGCACGGGCCAGCGAAGCTTTTCCACCACGGCAAAAATTTGTTCGCTGCGGGTGAGGTGCTCGCCGAATTCCGTTTTCGCATCGCCTTCGGTCGTGATGACATCCCTGATGCCGAGCAGCGCGGCCAGGCGGATGGCCTTGATGATTTCATTCGTGCCGTAAATGTCGGGCGAGGGCGGATCCAGCAGATTCGCGTGGGCGCAAAATGCCGTGAGTTCGAGGCCGGCGCTTCTGGCCATCGCGCGAATTTTCTCCGGATGGCTGTCGAGACTGACCGATGCGGAAAAACCGTATTCCGCGCCGAGCATTCCACCCGGATGGTTGTCCGTGAGGTCGGCGCAGGAAATGCCCATTTCCTTGATGGCGTGAAACTGCCGTTCCATCGAGCGGAACGGTTCAACGAGGGCGAAGCAGCCGATTTTCATTTTGTGCTAATTGGAGGTGTGAATCCTGTTGTCGTCCTGATCGGTGACGAGAATGCGATAGTGCAAAGTCAGTCTTTCTCCGGCCGCCAGGGTCAGCGGCTCATGAAACAACAGCGCCGGATTGAAGAACGGCATTTGCTGGTTCACATACCACGGCGTCGGATGGCGCCGGTTTTGGGCATCGTCGAAAATTGTCACCGCGGGCCGGTTTGCTCCGGCGGAAAATTTCACCCACCGGGCCGGCCGGCCGTGCAGGTTGGTCACACCGGACATTTTTGCGGCGTTCGAAAAAATCCAGTTCCGGGTGGCGGCATTGAGCCGCAACGAAAGCCCGGCGTAACCACCCCAGGCCTGGCCGTTCGGCTCGCCCGGCAAAGGTGTGCGCGACAACGTCACATTGGTCATGGCGGTAAATTCCGTTGTCCAGCGCATTTCGTAACCGCCGTTGGTGGGCGCGGAAATTTCAACCGTCCGATGCTCCGTCAACACGGGCGGCGCGTTCCACGGATGATAACCGAGGTCGAAAGTCAGGTGAGCCGAGCCGTCGGCGTGCGGTTGCAATTCGCAGCGGTTGAGCTCGGTTGCGGCGGCGCTCTGGCCGGTTTTACGGTCTTCCTCCCAGTAATTCAGGCTGTTGATGTATTTCCACGACCACCAAAGGCCGCGATGCCACGGATGATCCTCCGGTCGCAAAGCTGTCAACACCGTTCCGTCGGGCGTAGCGAGAGGGTGAAAGTAAGGTTTGCCTTCCGCCGGATCGGCGTTGATCTGCCAAACGACGTTCGTGCCGTTCAGCCGCGCGAGCGCGTGCTCCGCAACCCGCCAGGAATTGGTCTGCGCGGCAAGCGAAAACACAAAGGGCACCCCGGAGAAGAGCAGAACAAATTTCCGTTTTTGCGCCGGAGAGGTATTCATTCAGCCAAGTTTCCAGTCGCCGCTCATGGGGCGGACAAGCAGCCGTTGGTTGGCAGCCTTGTCGTGAAGCATACGCTCGGCGGTTGTGTCGTAGCGCAGATTGCGTCCCAACCGGACGGCGATGTCTGAGACGTGGCACAGCGCGTCAGACTGCACGGCGGATTCAATCGGCGAAACTGTGGCCTGCCGCGACTTCACGGCTTCGAGAAAATTGCGGACGTGATCGGGACTATGCGCCAGTTTTCTCGGAAAATTCCCGGGGTCGAGTTCCAGTTCAACTAGCGAATCCGGCTTGGTCACGATGGATTCGCGATCCACCAGAATCCAGCCGTTCTCGCCCTCGAACGCGGTGCCGTGGCCGCGAAGCGGCCCGTAACGCGCGGTCCATTCCTCGCCCAGCTTTTCAGTCAAACTTCCCTTCGCCGGCGTGCTGGCGGATTTCATGGTCAGGCCCGTGGAGAATCGGAAATCAATGTCCCAGGCCGTCGCCGTGTCGTGCAATCCTGACTTGGGGAAAACCCCCTTGCCCGAAACTTCGACGACGCCCGCAGCCAGCTCCCCCGCGCCCCACAACGCAATGTCGAGCGGATGAATCCCCCACCCCGCGATGAAACCCAATGCAAAATCGGAAACATACCACCAGTTGGAATTCGAGGTCAGGCTTTCGGTGTGTTCCCGCCGCGGCGCGGGTCCGAGCCAGAATTCGTAATCCAGCGTGGCCGGCGGCGGCACGACCTTGGTGGAGCCGCCCGCCGTGCTCGGCGGAGCCCAGAAGTTGACGTGTTTTAGCTTGCCGATGTGTCCGTTGCGGACCAGTTCGCAGGCCAGCCGGAATTTTTTGTCCGAGCGTTGCTGCGTGCCGAACTGAAATACTCGCCCGCGTTTCAAGACCTCCTTTCGCAATGCCTGGTCCTGGCCCAAACTCAGTCCGAGCGGTTTTTCGACATACACATCCTTGCCCGCGCGCACCGCCGCCAGTGCGTGCAGCACATGCCAGTGGTCGGTCGAAGCCACCAGCACCGCATCAATGTCCTTTCTGGCGGCGAGTTCCCGAAAGTCGGCGATGGGCGTGCAGTCGTTGTTATGATAGACCTCGTCCACCAATCCTTTCGCTTTGGCCAGCACGTCTTTTTTCACATCACACAGCGCGACCACCTGGCAGTCTTTCTGAAGCAGAAAATGTTTCAGCACGTCCTGCCCCCGGGCACCGACGCCGATGGCCCCGAAGGCAATTCGTCCGCTGGGCACGATTGCGCCGTCCTTGCCCAGCGCGGACGCGGAAATGATGGCAGGAAAGGTCGAAGCCGCCAGCGCAGCGGCGAGGTTGGATTTGAGGAATTGACGACGCGTGAGTTCGTTTTTTGGTTTCATGGTTTTGCCGCTTTGTGGTTTTGCTGTTTTATTCAGTTAAAGGTGGATTTCCCCGTCGCCGCCCACTCCGTGCCGTGTCGCAGCAGAGTTTTGAATCCGTCCGCTCCCAGGGCCATTGCATTGTGGCCGAGCAGGAGCGTGAAGCCGCGTCCACTGCCAAATTCCGTGGCAAAGGCAACCGGTTCCGGCCTGCCAGTGCCGCCGAACTCTGTTTTGGGCGCGACGGTGGCCAAGGTCAGCGCGCCCGGCGCAACTTGAGCGTTCTGCCAGAACTCGTCCAATGTTTCAAAGTCCTTGAGTCCGGCGGTGACGGGATGGTTGGCCGCGACAACGTGGATTTCATTCGTGTGCAGCTTGCCATGGCTGGTGCCTTTGCCCCACGTCGCCCCGGCAATCTGCTGGAACTCCGGCCAGTCGTAAAAAACCGCGCTCCCGGCGTGAACCACCACGAGCCCGTGCCCGCTTCGGATGAAATCCACAAAGGCTGCGCGCGTAGCGGCGTTCCAGACTTCTCCCGGGTCTTTCCGGCCGAACGTGTTGAAGTTGCTCAACACCGCGGCGTAGTTTTTGAAAACCTCGGGTTTCATCTCCGCCACATTTGTTTCCACGTCCACCACAAAACCCCCGCCGATCTCCAAAATATTTTTCAGCACGGGCGTGGTCGCACGCCAGTCGTGGTTGTTCGCACCCGATAACATCAAAATCCGCAGCGGCAGCGCGAAAATATTCTGCCCGGCGAGCAGCAGCAGCGCGCCGGTCAGCATCGTGCCAATCCGTTTCGGCATGGTTTGACTTTAGCGGATTCTCCGGCTAGGGTCGTTCAAAATCAACGACTGGTAAATTTTGAACAAAGTCCACGACCGCTGCCCCGCTACGTTCCGCTCCGCCGCCGAGCTGTTTCATGCGGATACGTGTGAACCGCTCGAAGCCGCCGCGCGCCGGGGAGAAGTTCGTGTCGTCGCGCTGGGACGCGGCTCGTATCCGGGCCGGCGGCTGCCAGTGCATGATCTGCGCGAGGTGCGCTCGGTGGGGGTTTGGGACGCGCGGGGAAAACAAAACTGGGGACTGGACTGGCACCGCAACGAGGGCATCGAGCTGACCTTTCTTGCCGCCGGCCGCCTGCCGTTCGCCGTGGACCAGCGCGCGGTGACCCTGGAGCCGGGCGATTTGACCATCACGCGGCCGTGGCAGAAGCATCGTGTCGGCGATCCGCATGTTTCCGCGTCGCGCTTGATCTGGTTGATTCTCGATGTCGGCGTGCGGCGGCCCAACCAATCCTGGCGCTGGCCGAAATGGCTGTTGCTGCCACCCGCCCAGTTGCTGCGGCTGACGCACCAGCTTCGCCACAACGAGAAAATCTCCTGGCGCGCCAACCCGGAAGTGACGCGGTGTTTTGCCTCGATTGCCGCCGCCACGGAAACCAAGCCGGGCTGCGAAAACCTGACGCGGCTGAAGCTGCTGATAAATGAACTGTTGCTGGCGCTGGCCGGGTTGTTGGCAGAAAAGCGTCCACGCCTTGACGTCACACTGTCTTCCACCGAGCGCACGGTGAAATTATTTCTGGTGGAACTGGCGCAGCGCTGTGATGAGCCGTGGACGCTGGAGGCGATGGCAAAACAGTGCGGGCTGGGGCGCAGCCATTTTAGCCACTACTGCCGCCGACTGACCAACCGCACGCCGGTGGAGTATTTGAAGCATTGCCGGATTGAACGCGCGTGCAAGCTGCTCGAGCAACCGGATGCGCCGAGCGTGACTGCGGTGGCGTTTGCCTGCGGATTCCAGTCGAGCCAGTATTTTGCGACGGTGTTCGGGAAGCAAAAAGGGCTGCCACCCCACGCCTGGCAAAGCAAAACCATCCTTACCGACGCCTGAAGAGCCTAGCGGCCGGTTCTGAAGCGCTGCAAACTCGCGCACTCATTGTTCAAACATCACAAACGCAGCGCGGCCGGGGCCGGGTGTGGCGCGCAACTCTTCCTTGGCTCCGATCTCAGGGTTCGCCTGAGACGCGCGGTGGCGGCGACACCTATTTTTCTTTCAGCACCGTGAAGGTGGCCCATTTGTCGGGCGCCGCTTCCTTGGCGCGCTCCTCGATTTGCCGCAGGTAAAAGAGCGCCGGTCCATCCTCGGGCCGGGTCGCAAGCACCTGTTGAAAACCCATGCGAGCCAGTTCCAGATCTCTTCCTTCGTAATTGCGCAGCGCTCCGGCAAAGGCTTCCAGCCAGCCCCCGGTTTCCTGCGCTGGTTCCGGCCAGCCGACCAGTTCATAAACTTCCACGAGCGATTCAAAACCCTTCAACCGGAAAGAACCGAGGGCGCGGGTCACCAGCCGGCCGCCAAGTTGGGCGTTGGTCTGTCCGCTGATCAGGCATTCCGTCCCCAGAAACTTGTTGAGGCCTTCCAGCCGCGACGCCAGGTTCACGTTTTCGCCCAGGGCGGTGTAATCCACGCGTTCTTCGCTGCCGAAATTGCCGACGTTGACCTCCCCGGTGTGCAGGCCGATGCGCGTCTGAAGCCGGTGGCCTTGGATTTCACGCCCGTTCATCTTGCGGAAGTGCAAGGCGGCTTCACAGGCCCGCAGCGCGTGATCAGCCTGGCGCTCCGGCGCGTTCCAAAAGGCAAAAATGGCGTCGCCGATGTATTTGACGACCGTGCCGTCCGTCTTGTGGATGCAACTGCCGACCACGGCCTGGAAATACGCGTTCATCAGGCTGGCCAGGTGGTCGGGGTCCATGCCTTCGGAAATCGAAGTGAAGTCGGCGATGTCGCTGAACAGCAGGGTGAGCACCTGCTTCTCCGCGCCGGGTTTGAGCAGGTTCCGGTCATTTGAGAACTTCTTGACCAGTTTGGGGGGGAGATACATCCGGAGCGAATGCTCATAAAGTTGGTTCTGGACGTAGAGTTGCACCGAGTTGAACACCACCGACCAAAGCAAGGCCAGAGGTATCTGGGCCGCAACCGTGATCATCCACGGAAACCAGTGGCGTTGATTTTGGAAAAAGAACTGGGCCAGCATCGCCGCCAGCGTACCGCCTCCAGCGGCCCAAATTAATGCCGGCAGCGGCCGGAATAATGACAAGCCGAATCCGAAGATCGCGCCGGCCATGAGAAGGAGGAGGATTTCAATAGGACGAGTCGTGCGGGTTAACCAGTCCCCCCGCAGCAGGTTGAGTGTCTGGGTGGCATGCACATCCACCGCCGGACAAAAACCAAGGCGGGTGTAGGGTGTGCGCAACTCATCTTTTCTCTGGTTGGCCGCCAGCGTTTTCAGGCTTGAACCGACCAGGACCACCTTGTTGGCAAAATAACCCGCCGGACAAAAGGAGTTCGTTTCGAGCGCGAGCTCGAAGCTGACGTTGGGGATTTCCCCCGGCGGGCCGTAGTAATTGTTCCAACGCTTGAGGTAGCGTTGTTGCTGGTCTTTCGCGGATTGGGCGCCGGCCAGATTGGCCAGCTTCCAACTGAGGCTCGACTGGCGGTCATCATCGAACTTCCCCGTCGGCACATGATATGGCCGGCGAACTTCGTAATCCTGATCCGGAGTCATTTGAACAAAGCCACAACCTGCGGCGGCATCATAGAACGCAGGCAGGCCGCGAATAAGAGTATAATCTCCCTCTGCTGCCGGCACGTAATCCCCGGCAAGGAGGACGCGGCCATTGGCTTTAATGGCCCGGGCAAACCGTTCATCGCCCTCGGAGAAATCTTTATTGGGATCGCTGAAGACGATGTCAAAAGCAACGGCCCTGGCTTTCTCGGCGGTTAATCGATCCACAAGGCGCGCATAAAGCCCGCGGTCCCACGGCCCGACATAAGGTTGGCCCAAGTTGCGAAATGAGTCGTCATCCAAATAAACCAGCACGACCTCTTTCGGAACCGGGCCGGAACGGCGGAAACGAAACGGGAGATCATAGCTGAGGTGAATCAGGTTTTCGCCCAGCGGAAAATCCACCAGCAATAAGCTCAAACCCAACGCGGCGGTCAGGAGCGCGCCGATTGCTGCGCCCTTCCAAGACTGTTTGATTCGCAGTTTCCAATTCACAGCGTTGGCGCGGAAACCGGCGTCTCCGCGCACCCAAGGTTAGAAAAAGAATTTAAAACTGACGGCCAAGGTCCTTGCCCGGGGCAGATCATAGTAAAGATTAAGCGGGTTCAGCAGATAATCCTGCGCCGTGATGTTGAGCAGTCCGACTTTCACCTCCGCGGCGCGGTGCAGGAAACGGTAACCGGCATAGGCGTTGAACTGCCAGAAATCCGCGCCCGACAAGGCGGGCGCGTACCCGTGGTTTTGCTGCGCCGTCCAGATGGACTGGGCCTGGCCAAAGAAACCACACGGATGCGCGTAATTGACATACAAGACCATCTGCTGGAGTCGGGCGCTTTGATCCTGCTGGGGGAGCAAAGCCACCAGTTGGCTTCTTAGCTCGGCATGGCTCAACTGGTAACGTCCGCCCAGGGACCAGCGGTCGCCCAAAAGCTGGCTCAGACTGACTGCCAGCGTTTGCTCCGTGTAACCCAACGACTCGGAAACATTGTTGATACCACTGGGAATCCCGAAAAAATTGCCGGAGACCGCTCCCAGATCTGGGCTGGCCTCCGAATCGAGGATTTGTCCGTCCAGACTCAGATACGTGTTGGATTTGAAGGATCGGTCCAGGCCCACACCGTAGGTGGTGAAGCGCGCACCGGGAGCCCCCGCCACGGATTCCGGGACCAGGCTGCGGAAGGCCTGGTTAAACCCAGCGACCTGGGTTGGCTCCAACCGGATGCTGTTGTCATAGGACAAGCCACCCAGCGAGCGGGTGTAGGCAAACCGAAAGAAAGTCTCTGGGGTCAAAGTCCAAATTAAGCCGGCCTTCGGGGAAAACTGGTCTTCTGCCGTCTCAGCGCCACTGATGGGCGCGGCGTCATCATTGCGCGGGAAACCCAAATGGTCGTAGGCAATGCCTGCCGTGAGTTGCAGCCGGTCGAACATCTTCACCGTTTCGTAGCCATAAAAACTGTAACGCTCCAGGTTGTTGTTCGCATTTGTTGCAAACGTCGGGATCACGCCGTTGTTCAAACCGCTGTTATCCACCTGGCTGGAGGAGTAGGTGGTCCAGCCTTTTTGATAACGGGCACCAACGACCAGGGTCTGGCGTTCGGTTTGAAGAATCTGCTGCAATTCGGCCGAGTACGCTTCAAAATGGCGGTCGTAAGTCAACGGGAAGTTATAGTTGGTCACAAACAGGCTGCCGAACCGGTTGGCGGCAAACAAGCCTTGGGCCTGCGGATCGTTGTAGTGAAGGTGGTCCGTTAAGTAGCCTCCCAGAAAAAGGGTGTGGGAGCCGGGTGCCCACTCGTGGTGGTAGCCCAGGAATACATTTGGCTGCTCGCGTTCGCTCCCGCGAAACTGGGAACTGGGAACCGGAGGTGCTGAGGGAACATGACCGTATTGGTTGTAGTATTGAAGGACGTCGCCGAACGAGCTGTCGTAGTAGATTCCCTCCAGGAAAAGGCTGTCATGCGGCGTGAGCTGCACCTTGGCCTTCGCGGAAGTCGTAAGTTGCTCCAGGCCATTGTTGTTCCGCCACCCGTTCTGCGAACGGTAATCGCTGTCAACGGCGTAGGCCACATCGTCATAGGTTCCATACTGGGAGCCTCGTTCCAACCAGTCGCCCCGGCTCAAAAACTCCGTGTCCGAAATGACTCCGAAATGGCTTTGTTCAAACAACGCGCTGGCCTGGCGTTGCGCGCTGAATTCGGACAGGTTGCCTGCCGCCACCGGCGAAAGGAGGCTTGCCACAATCAACTCGCCAAACCACGGCGTCTCGTAACGGAGATTGATCTGGCTCGGATCGCGCAGCGCGTCATAATTGTCGGCCAAAAACTGGTGGGCAGAATAATTCGCGTAGTCGTAATTTACTGCACGCGAAGCTTCACGTACTCCCCAATCCGACGCCGCCACGTCTTTGTTCCAGTTATAAAAGCCGGTGTCTTGGTAAATGCGGGCCAGGTTGGCGCTGCGTACCGCCTGGTCCTCGTCGAGCAGCAAGCGGGATCGGAACAGGCGGCGATTATCGTTGAGCTTCTCCGATTTTTCCAGATCGCGCACCGCCGTGTTGATTGCATTGTCCTGCTGTTCTACCAAAGCCCGGTACAGCCATGCGGTTGGATCATTGGCATCCAGTCGTTCGGCCAGAGTCAGTTCTTTTTTCGCGCGACGGTTGTCGCCGGTGTTGCTAAACGCTTTTCCAAGATAACTGCGCAAGACCGCCCGCTGCGGTTCCAACACCGCCGCCACTTGAATATCTTTCCTTCCCGCCTCAGCGTCGCCCCGCCGGATCTCGCACAACCCCCGGCCCAGCCATCCGTTGCCCAGCGCCCCGTCCACCGCGATGGCCTGATCAAAGGAGGCGACCGCCAGTTTCTCCCGTCCTTGGGCCAGCTCGATGAAGCCTTTGACCGCCAACGACTGGGCATTACGCGGAGATAACTGCAAACTTTTGTCCAGCGCCGTCAGTGCCTGCGGCAGCCGGCCCAGACTAAGTTCCAGCTCGGCCACGCGCGCCCAGCCGTAGCCAAAGTTCGGCGATTTTTCGACCGCCGCCCGGGCCGCGCACAAGGCTTCCCCGAGCCGCGCATGGCCCTGAAGATAGTAGGATTCGACCAGCCACTCGGTGGCCAACTGGGGCTGAACAATCTGGGGCACGGCCTGGTTTTTGACTACCGCGATAACTTCGCGCAACGCCGCGGCCAACCGGCTCGCCCGGCTGTCCTGTGATTCGGTTCTCTGCAGCTCAGCCAGGAGCAACTCCGCCTGATCGACTTGTCCGGCCGAGAGCAGTGTTGCCGCGCGATAAACCCTGTCCTTCGGCGAACCTCGCGCGCGGTTTACAGGATACTGCGCCACCGACGCCAACAGGTCGCCGCTGCGATAAGCATCCATCGAAGTGCTGAGTGCCTGCTGTTCCTCGGCGCCCAAGGCCAGTTCATCCGCGTCGAGCACGCCGGGATAGTAGAGACACCACTGAATGATGTTGATCGCTTCCAGCATCGGCGTCTTGACCGGCGCCTTGCCGGTTTCCACGATGCCCTGTTCGCCGGAAACCATCGCGACCTGTCCAAGTTGGTTGCTCAAACCCACCTCGCCGTCAATCAAAGTCACCACCGTGCGTCCGTCATCGGCCACGGCGAGGTTGAACTCCGTGCCACGAATGGCGCCGGAGGTGAGCGGTGTGCGGAACTCCTGCCTGGCCGGCTTCTCGCGGCCGAGGAAGTAAGCCGATCCAGACTTCACATCGAGCAGGGAGCTGACGCCGGGGGTTGCCGGCGGGCGGAGTTGCAGAGTTGTCAGTTCGTTCAGGCGCAACACGGTCAGGTCCGAAAGGCGGATCGTCGCGCGGCTGCGTTCAGAAGTCCGCAGCCGGTCGCCCATATGCAGCACCTCATTGGTCTGCGCGGTGCTCCAACCCGTTCCCCCCAGAGGGTAAAGTTCAACCACCCCTTCGACGGTCAAAAGCAGAGAATCGGACGTCGGCGCCACGGCGGGGGTTTGAGCAAACAACCGCGCGCCAAGCGCCAGCGAAACGAGAATTGGCCATGCTTTGTTCATGCCTTCCTGCGAATAAAAGACGCTGCCTTAATTATTGAACCTTGCCCGCATCCGCAAGTAAATAAAACAGTGGGTTAAAATTACGAGTAATTGTCAGCGGACAAACCGCCATAGGCGAGGTCGGTCGCCGGCTTTTCGTGTCCTCGCAAAAGCAGTCAACAGCCTTCGCGCCGGTCAGCGCAGCAGGCGACGCGACATCAGCCCGATGAAACCCAGCCCCAGGTACATCGCCGCGCCCGGCTCCGGCACCACAACTGGGACCGTGGCGACTTGAATGTTGTCCAGATTGACGGAGGTGACACTCGACCCTGGAATAACTTCAACGATCAGTCCGTCCACCGGCACCAGCGGATTGGCCGTCAGCAAGGTGGAAAAACTAAAGGGTCCAAAGGTGCCAGACAAAGTGCCGGTTTCATCGTAAACCATTGTCGCTCCAAGAAAACCCTGAATGTCATAGATGCTGTCCCCGTTGTTGCTGGAATAATCCAGCCCCGCCAGCGTGAAGCGCCCGAACCTGTCCGTGATCTGAATCGCACCGATGCCCGGCGCGTTGACCGGGCCAAGCAGAATGCTGGGAGTGGGGGAACCATAATAAGTGGCCTGGAGCCAAGTGCCGGTCGTTGGGGTGACGGCGAAATCGCCTTCGAGGTCGCCCGTGTACGGAGCCAGGTTGGTTCCGGTCAAGGTCGCAAACGATATGCCAGGATTTATCCCGACCACTCCCTGCGCCGAAACCGTGATCTGAACACAAAGTGGAATAAGCAGGAACGTCGCCGTGGTCATGATAGCGGCACGAAAACTACGCTTATAGGAGGCTCTGGATCCGGCTGGTTGTCCGGTGCCTGCCGGCTTGTCAACCACCACGCTGGCAGAAGAAAGAAAGAGCCGCAACCTACCTAATCCAGCAGGACTATGTTCGTAAACTCGCACAATGATGGACCATCTTCCATGGTCGAGTTATAAAGTCAAGCCACATCGCGAATAAAGTCGGCCCGTAGAATTACGGATCGCAATTTTTGTGAAAACCGCATAATCCGCTTGACTCTGTTGAGTTATAGTCTCTACTAAACGCGGGTAAAAACCAAGCTCCCGCGGCGTTGCCGAGCCAGTCTGGACCGTGCGCTATAGCAACTCTTCACGAGGAGTCGAACCCTGCCGAGAATTGAGAGCGCGCCAAAACGACAAAGTCGGAAAGTGTATGCTGGAGCGGTGTGAAAATAACTGTTCCCGGCCGGCTGGGCTTTCACCGCTTCCTACTCGGTTGGTCCAAAATTTTGAAAATGCCCCACTTCGCCGGGCGGCCTCGCACAGGCATGATTGTGTTGTGTCCGCCAACATCGCCGAGACAACCGGATTGGTCCTTCGGTGCGGAGGCAAACTGGTATCAAGCCGCGCCAATCCAATACGATGCGAATTCCAACGGAGTCGTCCAGAAATTTTTGACCAAAGAAAACATAATAAGTCAGGCCATTTAGAAAGCATCCTATGAAAAAGGACGTCTCGTTAAGATCATTCAGCGGCATGACCAGGGGTCTTGCCCATTTTGCCCTGAGTTCTGTGCGTTGGACCAGCCTATGTGCCGTTCTGTTCGGATCCGCAGTTTGGGTGGAGGCACAGCAAACCGTGGCGTATCCGTTGGTGCTCCAAAACGGTTTCAACTATGTCGGTTGCGAACTGAACGGAGTGGGCGGCAACAACATAAACAATTTAACCTTTCTCCAGGTGCCAGCCAGTCTTTCCGATCCCAACCTGGTTAACAATGCCCTGCTTTACATTTACAACTGCAGCACTGCCAGCTACTCGACTTACATTTATTTCAGCGCCCAGGATGCGGCAATCAACGGTCTTGGCCCCGCAGGTTGGTATGACTACAACACTTTCAACCTGGCAAGCAATGTGACCTGGAGTCCGGGCGAAGGCGTGATCCTTTACAATTTTGGCTCCCCAGCGACACTGACCGTCTCGGGCACCGTGCCGACGCCAATTCTACCGCCGGCGAATTATTGCGGTTGCGGCGGTTGGTCCTTGCTATGTTCACAGGCGTCAACCATTGGCGCCAGCGCCTCCTACCAGGCGGTGACTGGTTTTTCTCCTCAGCCGGGCGCGATGGTTGCCTTCACCGCTTCGAACGGCGTACCCATTGTCAGTGATATTTTTTCGAATGGAGTGTGGAACCCCGGCACGCCATCCTTCGCCTACGGCCAGGCGGCTTATTTCTTTGTCCCCTGTGTTTCCAATTTGCCCCCTTCCATCAGCCAGCAACCGCAAAGCCTGATTTCCCCCGCAGGGAGCAACGCCACATTTTCCGTCACCGCGTCGGGCACGACGCCCTTGAGCTATAATTGGCAGTTCAACGGCACAAACCTCAGCGACAATGTCCACATCAACGGTTCACAGAGCAACACCCTGACTATCATTAGTGCGAATCCAAGCGACACCGGGAATTTGCAGGTAATTATCACCAACGGCTATGGTTCAATCACCAGCTCCGTCGCCATGTTGACGGTGGTTCCAGCCCAGATCACGGGCTTCGGTGGGAACGGCGGCGGTTGGACACTCAACGGCAGCCCGGTTGCTCCGGGTGTGAGCAATGACGTTCTCCACATCACCGACGTGACGGGGTATTACCAGGCCCGCAGCGCCTTCTACAATGTACCGATGCCAATTACAAGGTTCACCTGCTCCTTCATCTACCAGGAGCTGACCGCTCTTGGTGCTGGTGGAGGGCCTTACGGCGGAGCGTATAATCCAGCGGACGGAACAGTTTTCACTCTGCAGAACCAAGGAGCGGCGGCGCTCGGAGCCTGCTGTGGGCAACTGGGTTACTCGGGCATCACCAACGCCACCGGCGTCGCGTTCCACATCTTTAGCACGCCTGGCTACGCGGACAACATCCCTGGCACCGGATATGCCCCAACAACGGTTCCGAGTGCGGGCAACGGACTCTACCTAAACACTTCGCCGGTCAATCTGCTTTCAGGCGATCCCCTCCTGGTCACCCTGACCTACGATGGCACTACATTGTGGGAGCAGTTGCTCGATACCATCACTTTGGCCTCCTTTTCCACATCTTATACCGTTGACCTGCCGGGCGCTGTGGGCGGGGCAACCGCTTTTGTGGGTTTTACCGGTGGCACTGGAGCCGGCGCGGCTGATCAGCGCATCAGCAGCTTTGCCTTTGGCGTGCCCCCAACCATAGTCACGCAACCCAGCAGCCTGACGAACTCCGCAGGCGCAACGGCGACCTTCACTGTGTTTGCTGCCGGGACGGCCCCTCTCCACTACCAGTGGCAGTTCAACGGGACAAACCTAAATGATGGCGGGCGCATCGGTGGTTCGCAGAGCAACGTGCTGCAAATCGCCAATATGATGCCCCAGGACGCTGGCAACTACCAGGTCATTGTCGCCAATAACTACGGTTCGATTTCAAGCACACCGGCCACGTTGAGCCTGCTTTTGCCGCTCACCAACAACCTGAGTCTGTGGCTGCGAGGGGACCTCGGAGTCACCACCAATGCCGCCGGCCAGGTTTCCTTCTGGGCCGACCAATCCGGAGCGGCACATCACGCCAGCCAGACCGTCACCAGCCAGCAACCCTTGCTGCTCAACAACGGTCTGGGTGGACTGCCAATTTTACGCTTTAGCGCTTCGGCCAGTGACTATCTCAATCTCACCAGCCAGGTCTTGAACTCCCAGCAATTCACCATCTTTGCCGTCGTGAGCGATACAAGCACGGGCACGGGCAACCGGGAAATTTTCTCCGAATGGACCACGACAAACGGCCTTACATCGGTCTATTTCGGCACAACCAAGAACAACCCCGTCCAGGCCCGCTTGACGGATTACTTTAATATCAACGGCGTCGGCAGCCTGAGCAATCCCACGGCGGATTTCATTTACACGGGAGTCAGCGGCGCAACCAATGCGGCTGTTTTCCAAAACCAAAGTCTCATCGCTTCAACCAACACGCCGCTATCCACAAGGGTATTGACCTCTCCCTATGTCATCGGCCGCCAGGGTTTTGCCAACAACAGTGAATATTGGCAGGGCGATATAGCAGAGATCCTGGTCTATAACGCCGAATTGAACACGTCGCAAAGAACCCAGATTTGGAGCTACCTGTTGTCGCGGTACAGCCAGCCCGTCTTCACCACGCAGCCGTTGAGCCAGACGGTGGCAACGGGCGGCAGCGTGGTCTTTTCGGCCAGTGCGCCGACCCTGACACCGCTGACCTACCAATGGTTTGTAAATGGCTCACCGCTGACCAACAGTTCGCGCATCACGGGTTTGCATAGCAATGTCTTGACGATAACCAATCTAGCCGGCGGTGACGCTGGCGGTTATCAACTCATCGTCTCCAATACCTATGGTGTGGCGGCCAGCACGGTGGCGGCTCTGACGGTGGTTCCCGCCCGGAATCTTACCTGGAACGGCACGCCCAATGGAAACTGGGATACCGCAAATATGAATTGGCTGACCTCAAGCAACCCGGCAAGTTACAATCAGGGGGATTGGGTGACTTTTGATGACACCTTGGCGGGAAGAACGAACGTCAACTTGACAACAACCTTGCGTCCCGGGAGTCTGGTTATCAATAACTCCATTTCCAATTACCTGTTTAGCGGGGCCGGCAGCATCGCGGGGCCGGTAGGACTGGTCAAAAACGGCTCCGGTTCGGTCACGCTGGGGGGCACAGGGGGCGACAACTTCGCGGGCGGCATCACAGTGAACTCCGGCAGGGTGTTGCTTGATGATGCGAACGCGGCCATCTCAGGCGGCACCGTGGTTGGAACCGGTGCGACGCTGCAAATCGGAAATGGGGACGCCAACGGCTCGCTGCCTTCGGGCAGCGTCGCTCTGAATGGCACCCTGACATTTGCCAGGTCAGTTAACACGACTGTCCCCAATCTAATATCGGGTGTGGGCGCCGGCACATTGATTCAAAGCAATGGCAGCACGCTTACCGTGTCGGGAAATAATTTGGGATTCACCGGGGCGGTCGTGGTTGCGCAGGGAACACTAAAAATTGGTGCTGGCAACGCACTGGGCAGCCGCACCAACGTGCTCGTCACGATAAAAACCGGCGCCACTTTGGACTTCGGCGGCATAGCTGGAAGCAATTCCGTGACGGTTTCGGGCCTGGGAGTCGGCGGCAATGGCGCGCTTGTGAACAGCGGTGCGTTGCAGATCTCGGCATTGCAGTTCATATCGCTTGCGGGCGACACTGTGTTCGGAGGAACCGGGCGTTGGGACCTGCGCGGCCCGCCGGCCGCGTTGCTTGCCGGCGGCCAACCTTTCAAGATCACCAAAGTCGGAACCAACCAGGTTTCTCTTGTGGGAGTTGGGACGATCGATTCCGCGTTGGGAGACGTTGACATTCAGCAGGGCACTTTTGCCATTCAGACAACCACGGTGCAAGTCGGCAATCCGACCAATACTATTACGGTCCGCAGCAATGCCGTTCTCGATGTTTGGAACCTGAACAGCAGTCCTTTGAATAAAAGGATATTGCTCAACGACGGCGCGACAATTTACAACGAAAGCGGTGCCAGCATTATCACCGGACCGGTAACACTGAACACCAACTCTGCCGGCGCGGCAGGGACTGCTAAATTTAACGTCGCCATCACCACGACCCTGCTCTTCAATGGCCCCGTCAACGGGCCGGGAAACTTGGCGAAAGTCGGCCCCGGGTTCTTGTCGCTAAACGGAACCAATGGCTATGCCGGCAGCACGACGGTTAATGCCGGGACGCTCTCCCTCTCCACCTCGGGTTCTATACCCAACAGTGCGAACATTACGATTGCCGCCGGCGCCGTGCTTGACGCTTCCAGCCGGCCGGACCAGACACTTTCACTAACCAGCGGTCAGGCGCTGCAAGGTAACGGCACTGTCAGCGGCAATCTCGCGTGCAGCCTCGGTTCGACGGTGTCACCGGGCACCTTGAATTCGGTCGGCGCGCTGGCCGTCTCTGGCAATCTAAACCTGCAGGGAACCGCTGTGCTGAAGCTTAATCCCTTGGCCGGCACAAACGATCTGCTGAACGCCTCTGCGATCACGTATGGTGGAACTCTGATCGCGTCAAACCAAGCCGGGTTCCTGGCAAGTGGCAACAACTTCAAGCTGTTCAGCGCGGGCAGTTACACGGGCACCTTCGCCTCCATCCTGCCCGCCACACCGAGCAACGGGCTGGTCTGGGATACAAGCCTGCTGAACAGCAGCGGCATCCTGGCAGTCGTCGGCACCAACTCCCTGGCCATTTACCAGCAACCCCAGGCATTTGCGCAATGTTACACCGGTGGAACGATCACGTTCTCAATCCTGGCCGGCAGTGCCGCGCCACTGTCTTACCAGTGGATGTATAACACCTCGCAGCCAGTGCCAGGTGCAACCAACGCGAGCCTGACGCTCAATGCGGTGCAACTAACCAATGCAGGCAATTATACGTGCGTGGTATCCAACCAGTTTGGGACGCTGACCAGCAGCAACACGCTGCTGGTGGTTCTGCCCGCGGGCAATATATGCCTGCCGCCGCCGGCGGGACTGGCAAGTTGGTGGCCTGGCAACCTGAGTGCGGCCGATGTTTTGGGGGGAAACAATGGTGTTCTGGTGGGTGGCGTCACGTTCACAAACGGCGAGGCGGGTCAGTCGTTCAACTTCGACGGCACCACAGGATTCGTTGGCACCTCGTTGCTCTTGACCAACCCGCAAACGTTTAGCCTGAGCCTGTGGTTCAAAACCACCACCACGAAAGGCGGGGTGTTGTTGGGTTTCGGCGACAGCCAGCTTGGCACTGCCGCCAATTTTGATCGGAATTTATATCTGGATAATGCTGGGGCAATTCATTTTGGATTGTGGACCGGCGCCTACCAAAAAGTTAATACGGCGGCGGTTTACAACGACAACGCCTGGCACCACGTCGTGGCAAGCCTGTCCCCCAGTTCGGGGATGAGCCTTTATGTGGACGGTGTTTTGGCAACAAATAACGCTGCGGTGAACAGCGCCCAGATTTACAACGGGTGGTGGAGGATCGGTGATAACAATCTTAGCGGCTGGCCACAGCAGCCTGCCAGTTTCTATTTCAAAGGGCAGATTGATGAGGTAAGTATGTTCAATCGCGCCCTGTCGGCAAACGAAGTTGCCGCCATTTACGCCGCAGGAAGCCAGGGCATGTGTCTCAATCCGCTGCCGCCCATCATTGTTCTTCAGCCAAACAACCAGATTGTGCCGGCTGGTAATTCAGCCGCCTTTGCCCTCTCGGCAATCGGTGCCCTGCCCTTGGGGTATCAATGGCTTTTCAACGGGACGAATCTCACGGACAATGCTCGCGTCAGCGGCTCCCAAAGCGGCAATCTGACGATTGCAAGTTCGCAGCCGAGCGACGCCGGAAGTTATCAAGTCATCGTTACAAACTCCTACGGCGCGGTCACCAGCGCGTTGGTGAGCCTTACCATCCTTGGTCCGCCGCAGATCACCGCCCAGCCCACCAACCAGTTCCTCGCCCAGGGTGACATCGCCACCTTCGCGGTGACCGCGACCGGTTCGACACCGCTCGCCTACCAATGGGGATTCAACGGCACCGCCTTGTCCGGCGCCACCAACTCGATATTGACGCTCGTCGGCGTCACCCCGCAGCAGGCGGGCGCCTATGGAGTGCTGGTTTCCAACGCCTACGGCTCGGTCACCAGCCAAAGCGCACTATTGGTCGTGGGTCCAGGTCAAGTCAGCACGCTTTGGAGCATCGCCCCCGGCTCACGCCCCTATCTTACCACCAACAACACGGAACGAGGCCTGGCCTACGACCCGGTCAGCCGGCATTTGGCCCTGATCAGTCGGGCCTCGGGAACCAATTTGGTCTATATCCTAGACGCGCAAACCGGCTCTGACCTTTACACACTAGACAATGGCAGCAACGGCCTTTCAGGAGGGTTCTTTCTGCTCGATATGATCGGGGCGGCCGATGACGGCGCTCTCTACGCCGGCAATCTGACTCTCGACAGCTCCAGTTCCGCGTTCAAACTCTACCGCTGGGCTGACGATGGCCCGACCACACAGCCGACGGTGGCATTCTCCGGAGATCCCAGCCCTGGAAACCCACAACGTTACGGCGACACGCTAGCCGTGCGCGGCTCCGGCACCAACACCCAGATTCTTTTTGGCTCGCGCAACGGCACCAATGTGGTGCTCCTTACCACCACGGACGGAATTAACTTCGCTCCGCCATCCATCAATATCAGCGGGGTCGCGCCCGGAAATTTCGGATTGGGCCTCGCCTTTGGCCCAAGCAATACCTTCTGGGGCAAGTCTTACAATCTGCCGCTGTGCCAATGTTCATTCGACCCCGTTGCCGCCACGGGAGCAGTTGCGCAGGTCTTCAGCGGCGCGCAATTCCCACTCGACGTGGCGCCCATTGGCGTCAGTCCCGGTTTTAACTGGCTGGCAGGCATCCCTTTATCAGAGGCTTCTCAGTACGTCCAAGTGTACGCCCTGCCCGCCACCGGAGCGCCGATCCTGGTTGCTACAAATCTTTTCCAAGCCAACAATACCAATCTGAATGGCACGGGCGAAATTGCCTTCAACGGCGATATTTTATACGCACTGAACTCCAACAACGGCCTCCTCGCAGCGCAGATACAGCCGGCATCGGCACCACCGACCCTCACGGCCCAGCCGCAAAACCTCGCCGTCGCCATCGGGTCGAACGCGACGTTCAATGTCACGGCGACGGGAGCGTCGCCGCTGACCTACCAATGGCGGTTCAATGGGATGAATCTCACGGACAATGCCCAAATCACCGGATCGCAAAGCAATGTCCTGACCATGACCGGCATCACCATGGCCAATGCGGGCACTTATCAGGTCTTAGTGACTAACGCCTACGGCATGACCGACACCTTTGCGACGCTGACCGTTACTCCGGCGACTCCATTGATTACCTGGTCCAACCCCGCAGCCATTCTCTACGGCACCGCCCTAAGCTCGAACCAACTGAACGCACTGGCAAGCGTGCCGGGCAGCTTGGCCTATAACCCACCAATGGGCACCGTGCCGAATGCGGGCACGACGACTCTGTCAGCCAGCTTTTCGCCAGCCGACACAAATAACTATTATAGCATTACGACCAGCGTTAGCCTGGTGGTTGCCCCGGCACCGCTGAACGTGACTGCCGCCAACGCCACGCGGAGCTTTGGCCAGACCAATCCGGTCTTCACCGGCACACTTGCCGGCATAACCAACGGGGACAACATCACGGCCAGTTACACCTGCAGCGCCCTGCTGACCAGCTTGCCGAATGTTTATCCAGTTGTTCCCGTTCTGTTTGATCCGAACAATCGGCTTGCTAACTACAGCCTCACGACAAACATCGGCGCACTTACGGTCACCTCGGGTGCGCAGGTGCTCGCGCACGATGACGCGGCCGCCTACAATGCCGCCGGCGGCGCATGGTCCAACGCGATGAATTTTGGCTTTGGCTTCCAGCCGTGGGTGATTACCACAGGCGGTCCCGGCGTCCAGCACAGTGCGATCGGCGACGGCGGGAACATTGCCACCACCAACAACAGCGCGTGGGCGCTTTATGCGGGCGGGTTTGTGTCGGGGAGCCAGGCGGTCGCTTACCGCGGATTCAGCAACTCCCTGCCCAGGGGGATGGCTTTCAAACTGGACTGGCGTAGCGATAACTTCGGATACTCTGCCGACAGTTTTGCCGGGTTCAGTTTGCGAACCGGCAATGCCAGCGCCTCCACTGCAGACTACACCAACGGTGAACGCTTCTGCTTCTTTTACCATGGATACAGCGAAGTTGGGCAGGACGACGTGACCCTCCGCGACGGTTCCGGCGAGCATTACCTGCCGTTGCCGGGCGTCACCTTCAGCAACCTTTCCCAAGGCATCATGATCGAGTTCACCCTGCTGTCCGCCGACACTTATCGCCTGGTAGTTCTGGATGCAGCCACGACGAATAAGATAGCTGAGTATGACTCGACACTGGCTGCCAGCGGTACGATCGACAGCGTCGCTCTCTTCAACCAAGAAACCGGGGATTGTGAATGCAGCGGAAACCAGGTCTTCAACAACCTGGAGATTTCCAACCCTTCCAACCCGGTGGCGCCGATGGTCAGCGTGACGCCGGCCAGCTTTGCAGCAGCGCCCGGCGACAACGCCACCTTCACGGCGCTCGCGACCGGCACGCCACCGCTCGTTTATCAATGGCAGTTCAACGGTGCAGACCTTGCAGGTGCAAATAACTCAAGCCTTACCCTAACCAATGTGCAGGTCGGCAACGGCGGACATTATGACGTCGTCGTCACCAGCCCGTACGGCACCATGACCAGCGCCCCCGCCAAGCTGACTGTTTACACGCCGACCACCATTCTGACAGGGCCGCAAAGCGCGCAAGTAAGTGTGGGCGGATCGGCGGTCTTCAGCGTCGTGGCCCTGAGTTCGTCACCGCTAAACTATCAATGGTTCCTCAACGGCACCGCCATCCCCGGCGCCACCAACGCCAGCTTCACCGTGGCCAACGCCCAGTTGACCGACAACGGCGCGACCTACAGTGTGCAGGTGGTTAATCTGGCCGGCGCGGTCGCCAGCGCAAGCGCGGCGTTGCTGGTGCAGCCGGCCCCGCCGCCGCTGATTCCGACCACTTCCTACACCGTCCAGCTGCAAGCCGGCACGAATCTGATCGCGAACCAGCTCAACACCGGCGGGAATACCCTCAAAGAAATCATGCCGGTTGTTCCGGACGGGACGGTGGTATCAAAATATGACAACATCAGCGGGGCGTGGTCGAGCGCGACTTACAACGCCGCCTTGGGAGCCTGGATTCCCTCAAGCATCGTGCTGCGGCCGGGCGAGGGCGCGCTGCTCGTGAGTCCCACCAGCTTCAGCCTCACCTTCACCGGCACGCCGAATGTCCCCGTGCTGCCCCTCAATATTCCGCCGGGAACCGCCTGGCTGGTGAGCCGCCAGACCAACGACCTTGGAACCTACGCGAACATTGTCGGCGTAGATCCCACACCGGGCGCGGTGGTTTACAAATGGAATCCGACGAACGGTTCCTACGTCGTATTCTCCTATCTTGCTTCCGGCTGGTCGAACGGCGTCACGCCAGTTGCGTCTGTGGGCGAATCCGTCTGGGTGGGGCCGGGCGGCGGTGCACCAACGCCGGTCCCCGCGCCGCCTGCCATCAGCCAGCAACCCGTGAATGTCACGGTCGCGCAGGGCGGCTCGACGAGTTTTTCGGTTGCAGCCACGGGGACGCAGCCACTTTATTACCAGTGGCAGTTGAATGGGAACGGCATCCCCGGCGCCACGAACAGCACGTTGAATCTTCCGGATGTCCAGGCCGGCAATGCCGGCAATTACAACGTCGCGGTGTACAACTCCATTGGCATCTCCAAGAGTTCGACCGCGACGCTGACGATTTCCAGTTTCGGCACCCTGCCCTTTGCAGACAACTTCGCCAACGCCGGCCCGTTGGGTGCCTCCACCAGCGGCAGCGGCACCGGGAACAACCTGTCGGCCACGACCGAAGCGGGCGAAAACATCACTCCCGATCTTATCCCCAGCAGTGCGACGGTTTGGTTGAGCTGGCAGCCGCCCGCCGGCATCGCCAGTGTCAATACCATTGGCAGCGGCTTTGACACCGTGCTGGCGGTTTACACCGGCACCAGTCTTACCGACCTCCAGCTCGTGGCGGCTGATGACGACAGCGCGCCCAATCTATGCAGTTCGCTCAGTTTTAATGCCGTTGGAGGCAAAACGTATTACCTGCAGGTCGGCGGGTTCAAAGGCGCGATGGGCAGCATCGTCCTCTCTTGGAACGTCGTGCAAACGGCCGATCAGGTGCCGCAGATCGTCAATGCGCCGCAAAGTCAAACGCAGACCAATGGCGGAGCGGTCGTGTTATCGGTGACGGTGACGAACATCGGCACCGGGGTATCCTATCAATGGGCGTTCCAAGGGATGCCGTTGCAAGGGGAAACCAACAGCACGCTGAACCTTCCCGCCCTAAGTCCCGACCAGGTTGGTCTCTACACAGTTGGGATAACCAACGTGCAGACTTTGTTGGGCGTCTCGTCCCCGCCAGCCAGCGTGGAAATCTTCAACCCGGGCCTGGGCCAGCCCGGAAACTTCGCCGACGTGGGGCCGCGGGACAAGTTTTTCAATGCCACCTCGCTGACGCCGCATGACCCGAACATTCCGAATGATCCCACCTTTGCCGGCGGGTTCACCGGAACTCAAATTTTTAGCACGACCGGTGCCACTGCGGATCAGGGCGAACCCTCGCATTGCGGCATCGCCCCCTGTCACTCCGTCTGGTATTCCTATGTGCCGCCCACCACCGGTCTCTTGACCATTTATACCACTAATAATTTCCCCGCCGTGTTGGAGGTCTATACCGGCCCGGGCAATAGTTTCACCAACCTCGTGCCGGTGGCCTGTAGCGCGAGTGGAACCACCAATGGGGAGGCTGTGAACTTTGGCGTGATTGCCGGCACCAACTACTGGGTGGTGATTGACGGCATCAACTGCGCCAGCGGCGCTTTCAGCGTCAGTTACAATCTCACCGCGCCGCCGGCGTTCACCGTTTTGCCGGTGGGGCAGACCGTGACCAATGGCGGGAGGCTGGTTTTGGCCGCCAGCACGGCCGGCACCCCGCCCTTTGGTTACCAATGGAAGTTCAACGGAACTAAAATCCCGGGCGCCACCAACGGTTCGCTGGTCATCACCAACTTCCATTCGGCCAACGAGGGCAGCTACAACGTCATCTCGCGGAACAGCTTTGGCACCAACGAAAGCGCGCCGACCGCCGTCTACCTGAGCAACCCGCCACGGTTCATCAGTTCGGGCATCCAGGGCAGCGCCTTCTCCATGCAGTTCGCCGGCGCGGCCAACACGAATTATGTCTTTCTGGTCTCCAGCAACCTGAACCTCTGGGTTCCGTTAAAGACAAACAACTCCCCCATCGGCATCATCAACTTTTCCGATCCAGTCAGCCCGGGAGCTGCAACCCGGTTCTATCGCGCGAAAATAAAATAGCACCGTTCGTGCTCCAAAAGCTCGAGCGGTTCAATTTTCGAGGATAACATTGCGGTTGCCGGAGCAGCCGACGGATGGCCAAGAACCGCCGGGTTGAGTCGCAGCCTGAGGCCGGAGCGGAAACAAGGTCACAACCGATTTCCCCCGCTGCGACTGCGGGTAGACGATTCATCCCACGCGGTGACCACCGATGCGAAAACAAGAACCCCACTCCAGTTTCCCGGAGTGGGGCGGTCGCAGATAAATTCACCTCGCCAGCCAAGAAAGAGCATCGGCGAGAAGCCGGCCAAAACCCGCCTTCATTAACCGCCCACATCGGCACCCGCGAGCGCGGCGACCAACCGGGGTAGTAATTGCTGCTGTGAGAATTGCGCCGTGACGGAAGCCGGTGCCGTCCGGACCACGACGGAGGATTGGCGGCGGGCCGCGGTGATGCCGGCCAGCACTCCCGCCACCTCACCGTGCGCGACGGCGGCTGAGAAATAATCGCGCCCCAGCGCCGCAAAAATTTCCGTCACATGACTCGGCTGTGGTCCGAGGTAGAGCACCGGCGCAGCGATTCTCAGCACGTTGTATATTTTACAGGGATGAACCAAACCCACGAAGGCATTCCCCATGACGACTACATGCACATCCGCAGCGGAGAGCGAACCAGAAATCTGGTCAAAGGGCTGGTAAGGCAGACACACCAGGTTGCCAAGTTGATGTGTTTTGCCAAATGCCACCACGCGCCGGAATTCACTGCCGCCGCCGATGAAGCAGAAGACGACGCCGGGATCGCCGGCCAGCTGCCGCGCCGCCGCCAGCAGCGTGTCGAGCGGATGGCACGGACTATGGTTGCCTGAATACATCACCACGAACTTTCCGTCCAGCCCGTGCGCCCGGCGAAACCGCTCGCGTCCCTCCGGGTCAAAGCGAACCGCGTCATCGTGGGACCACGGCGGGATCACGGTAATCTTGTCGCCGGGAATTCCCTTGGCGGCGATGCGCTCGCGCATGAACCGGTCCAGAGCGATGACGCGCGTCGCGCGGCGCAGACTAAAGCGCGACACGCAATCGAGCATCCGGGCGGCCAGCGAACCGGCCCGCAGCCACCCTGCCGCGATGGCTTCATCGGGATTGAAATCCATGACCCAATAATAAAAGCGGCTGCCACGCAATTGCGCCAGCGCGGCACCGAGGAACGAAATCAGCGGCGGCGAGGTCAGCGCAACGACGGCGTCCTGCCGCGGCAACCACGCGAGCCGGGCCGCGCAGGCAAGGCTGAAACTGGCGAAATCGGCGGCGCGCTTCCATTTTGCGCCCTTGCCAAACCCGGTCGAGCCGACGCGGTGGATGCGAATGCCGCGCCAGGTTTCCCGGCGCGGAAATCGTTTGGCCGGCGCGTCGTAAGCGCGACGACTGGTGACCACGGTGACTTCGTGTCCGCGGCGCGTTAGTTCCAAGGCGAGATCGGCCAGGTGTTGGGCCGTGGAGGCGACGTCCGGATGGAACGTCTGGTTGAGCAGCAGAATCTTCAAGCCAAGTTGCCGGCGCCGTCGTTACTCCTGGTTGTTGACGATCAGGTTCGGCAACTCCTGGCGCAGGAGCACCTCGGCCAGTTCCGGATCATCCACGCCCCAGAGCGCGATTTCCACCGAGCGCTGGCCCAGGTTGCGCAGGCCGGTCGCGACCAGTTCCATCCGGTGGCTGAAGGTGAGCGATTCGGTGTTGAACTGCTCCTCGTTGGCGCGGTCTTCCCAGAGGCAGTAAAACACGTTGAGCTTTCCGGTCGGATCCTCGAGCACGTAATGATAGAACGGCAGCGTCAAATCGTTCACCTCGATCTGCTGCAAGGCCGAGGCAGAAATCAGCTTGCGACCGGCCACGGTGAGACAGACTTCGGGCGTGTGGTTGCGGGCGAGGAACGTGGCCACGCGGCCGGCTTTCCAGCGCAGATAGATGAGCTGCCACTTTGTCCCGTCCGCGCCCGTCCAGCCGGCGTTGCGGCCCTCGTCGTAACGCAGCATCTGGCGCGTCGTGGCTTCAATCGGAATGGTCTTGAAGGCGGCGCTGTTGGTGGGCAGGGCCACGGACCACTGCGGCGCGCTGGCTCGCTCCACTTCGTGGCTGTGGTACCACCACCACACCGAACCTTCCGCCAGCGCCAGCCAGACGCACAGCAGCAGCCCGGCCCGCCAGCGAAAATGCGCGGCCAGATCGTCCCGCGCCGACAGTGGCGCGGCGTCTGCCAGGGCGGGCGAACTCTTGGACTTTGCCGGCATCCCACGTTTCAGCCACAAACCGAACAGCCACAGGCACACGAAACACGCCAGCAAAATGGTCACGCCCGCCGGGTCGTGCCAGGCCGCAACCGCCGCCGCGCCGCGTCGGGAGGCAACCGCCGTGAGAGTCATCGTCCGGACGGTGTTGAACAGCAGCGCCAGCGCGAACCCGGCGAGGACGAACACGCTCCGGCGAATCCATGTCAGCCGGTAGAATTCGCCGAGGAAAAGGGAAATCATCAGCGTGGCCTGAAACGAACGAATGCCGCTGCACGCCTCGTCAATGCCCACCACGCCGGTGGCCACCTCGACCACGTTGCCGTGGCGGATGGCAGGGATGCCGATCATTTCCAACCCCGAAACCGTCAGGCCCGCAACCACGCGCATCAGCCCCTGCACCAGCGGCGCTTCAATCATCGTCGGCCACGGCACGGCCACCAGGAAATAGGCGACCGGCATGGCCAGCGCCAGAAACAGCCGGCGGTTGCCGGCCAAATACACCATGCACCACGTCATGCCAACCGCTTCGAGCGCCAGCAGCCAGCTCACCAGCCGCCAGTCGGGATTGGCCTCCGCAATCAGCCGCGCCGGGAGCCAGGCCGCCGCGAGCAGAATCAAGAATATCAGCGGAAGCTGGCTGCGCCGCCGCGAGTTCAGGCCGCGGATTTTGTTCACTTTGCGCCAGACCAGCAAACCGCACAGAAACGGCACGGCCCAGCCGTAGTTGTATTGTGGATTCAGCGTCCATTCGGGCCGCACCTGATTGATCAGCGTGAACCAGACAAAGGTCAGGCTCAAAATGGCGGGTATCGCGGCGGTCATGAGAAAAAGATGCAAAAAAACTCCTCCCAACGCGATTCAAAAAGGGCAGACCCCGTAACGCACCCAGTAGCCGGGCAACTTCACATACTCCGAAAACACGTGGCGGAGAATTCCCAGCTTCGACCAGTCACCACGCGAATAGGCGAAGTAGGACGGACGCGAAAAGAATTGGATTTCCGGCGCGCACTGCTCGAAACACGCCTGCGCCCGGCGCGAGTGATACCAGGAAGTCACCAGAATCACCCGCCGCGCACGCTGCGCCCGGAGCAGTTTCACAGTGAAAGCCGCGTTCTCGTGCGTGTTCCGCGATTCGCATTCCGTCCGCACCGCTGCACCGGGCACGCCCAGTTCAACGACCCGCTGGCGGTTGAAAGCGCAATCCCCCTGCCCGCTGCAAATCACCGCCGGTGCGGCCCCGGCACGGAACAACTCGGCCGCCCGATCCGGCCGCTCCCAACCACCGCCGCCTAGCACCACCAGCACTTCCGCCTGCGTGGGCCCGCTGTCGCGCGTCAGCACCTGATGCGGAAACAGCAGGCCCACCAAACCCGCGAGCATCACCAAGCCCAGCATGCTGACCAGGATTTTTAAGCAGGTTCGGCGGCTCATTCAACAAACAGAAATCGAGACCTGGAATACGGAAACCAGAAGCGACCCGCGCCATCAAAGGCTGAACCTGATTTTGCGACGAATTTTCAATCACGATTCCCTAATTGCCGCCCGCTTCCTTCCCCGGTTTGGCCGCGACAAACGGCCCCAGACAAAGCGCGTCCATGTCCGTGCGCACGAAACAATCCACCGCCTGCTGCGGCGTGTCCACGATGGGTTCGTTCTCGTTGAAGCTGGTGTTGAGCACGACCGGAGTGCCGCTGTTCTGCGCGAAGGTTTTGATCAAATCGTAATACAGCGCGTTTTGCGACGCCTTCACCGTGTGCAGCCGCCCGGTGCAATCCTCGTGGCACACCGCCGCCAGCGCCGAGCGCTTGTCGGGCTTGATTTTCACGACGTGCATCATGAACGGGCTTTCCACGGTTTGATCAAAATAATCCGGCACGGCCTCGGCGAGAATGCTCGGCGCGAACGGGCGGAACGCCTCGCGCCGTTTGATTTTCTGGTTGATCAAATCCTTCATGCCCGGCCAGCCCGGGTGCGCGAGGATCGAACGATTGCCCAGCGCGCGCGGGCCCCATTCGGCGCGACCCTGGTACCAGCCGGTAACGTGGCCCGCGTTCAAATGCGCCGCCGCGCGCTTGAGCAGATTTCCGCGGTCAAACTTCTCAAATGGCAACCCCGCCTTTTGCAACGCGGCCTCCATGTCGCGTTCCGAATGTTCCGGTCCCCAAGAGGCGCGGTCCATCGTCGCCGCGCGCGGCTGTTGGAGCAGAACATTCCAGACGTAAAGCGCCGCGCCGATGGCCGTGCCGTCGTCGGAAGCGGCGCACTGGATGTAGGATTTTTTGAACGGCGTCTCGCGCAAAATGCGGGCATTGCAAACTCCGTTGAGCGCGCAGCCGCCCGCGGTCACGAGATTTTCCACCGGCATCTTCGCGTGCAGCCACGCCAGACAACGGAGCACAATGTCCTCAAAATGCGCCTGGCAGGACGCGGCGATGTCCATGTCGCGCTGGGAAAATTCAGCGCCGCGCCGACGCGGCTGCCCGAGCCTTTTGACCAGTTCATCCGCGTACAGGGCCGGCAGGATGATTTCGCCCTTGGCATCCACACATTCCTCCAGGTTCTTGCCCAGCGGCCGGAAAAATGCCGCGGCCAGCCGGAATCTTCCGCCCGTCCCGCCGCGCACCAGGCGCCGCATCAATTCCAGATGAACCGGTTTTCCATACGCCGCCAGCCCCATGACCTTGTATTCCTCGCCGAACTTTTCAAACCCGATGAACTGGCAGAGCGCCGTGTAGAAAAATCCGAGCGAGTGCGGGGCGTGAACGCGATCCAGAATTTCGATGCGGTTTCCCTCGCAGCGCGCAAACATCGCCGAAGTGAAATCGCCCGAACCGTCGTAGGAGAAACCCGCCGCCGCGTCGAAATCGCTCGCGAAGAACGAACTGGCCAGGTGCGCCAGGTGGTGCTCGACGCGCGCCAGTTGGAAACGGCAGTCGGCCGCATTGACCCCGCACGCCTCGGCGATCAGTTCGTGGAAGCCGCGCATTTGCGCGCGCCGCTGGAAGTGTGTGACCACGCCACGCGCGGATTTGAGCGGCGCTTGCAAAACGTGCCGCACCTTGGCCGGCACGTTTGCGTTGCTGTCGTTCCCAATGGCCACCCAGTCCACGTCGCGGATCGTCGCGCCCGCCATGCGGAGCACCTCGGCGACGGCGCGGCCGGGAAAACCGGCAACATGTTTGAGCCGCGGCCCAAGCCGCTCTTCGGCGACAGCAGCGACCAGTTTGCCATCGCGCAAAACGCATGCGGCGGAATCAGGATGAAAGGCGTTGAGGCCGAGAATCAGGTTCATAGGGAAAGGCTGAAAAACTAAAACGCCGAAAGGCTCAAATCAGACGACGAGTGTTCTCCGTCGTGGCAACATCGGGGTCGAGTTTGCCGAAAATTTATCGGTTTCGCCCAGCCGGAAACCGTGAGGTTCGGCCTTGGGCAGTGCAATTTTGACCGAGTTCATCTTTCAGCGTTTTTCTTGGTCATTTTTTGTTCAAGCAGACGCAGGGAAAGCATGATTTCCGCCAGGGTGCGCTGCCACACGTAAAACCAGCCGGGCCAGCCGTCGAAGATCAAGCCCTTGCCGAGCAGCGTGTAAATAAACACCAGCCCGGGAGCCAGGATGATTTTGCGGCGAAGCCGGTCTTGGAAACTTAACTCTGCGACGGGTGTTTTCAGCAACTTCACCGCTTCGAGCGCCGAGTAACGATCCTGCGCCCAAATCCAGCGCGCCAGCGGCTTGCAGTCATCGTGATCAATCCGGCTGTGCAACAGCGCGGTCGTGCCGGTGACTTCCAATTGCTGTGTATGGCCGTCCTGCACGAAGCGGCACCGGTCCCGATGGAACAATACCGCGCGCGGCGGATAGAGCGTGCCGCGCAAAGGCCGGCCAAAAATGCAGTAGCGAAAGCTCGCGAAATACGCGCTCACCTCGTCGGCTTGACTCAACCCGGTCAGTTCCGTCGCGAAATTCGCCGGCAACAAATAGTCCGCATCCAATGCAAGTGCCCACGGGGTGTGGATGTGATCCAGGCCGAAATTCCACTGCTGCGCGTGCGTGTCAAACGAGCGCTGCACCACCCGGACCTGAGGAAATTCTCGGGCAATAGCCAGGGTTTCGTCCGTGCTGAAGCTGTCCACAATCACGATTTCCTTTGCCCACGCCAGGCGCGCCAGCGTGCGCCGCAGGTTCGGCGCTTCGTTGAAGGTCAGGATCAGGACGGTGAGATCACTCGTGTTCACAATGATTCCGTCAATTCTTCCCCGCCAAAACCCGTTGAAACTCGTCCAGATATTGCCCGGCGATTGCGGTGTAACTGAAGCGTCTCGCCGTTTCGCTGGCGCGGCGAGCCGCGGCTTCCCGCCGCGCGCCATCGCGCATCGCCAAATCCAAAACGCCCGCCAGCGCGGCGGCCGGCGAGGCTCCGCGATGATCGAAGACCCAGCCCGTTTCACCATCGCGGATGAAATCACGAAAACACTCCAGACCTGACACCACGGGTGGAACCCCGCAGGCCATCGCCTCCAGCGGCGCGACGCCGAATGCTTCACCGGCTTCCGCAAGCGACGGATAGCAGAACAAATCGGCGGCGCAATAAATATTTGCCAGAGCCTGCATTTCGAAGATTGCACCGGAAAATTCCACCGGCAGTCCGCTCGCGAGTTCGTCCAACTGCCGCCGATAGCCTTCGCCGCCTCCACCCTGCCCTTCCGCGAGCGGTCCCACAATGCGCAACGTCCAACCGGGATGCCGTGCGCTGATTTGGCGGAAGGCCCGGATCAAAACATGAACTCCCTTCTCAGGATGCAACCGGCCGACGAACAGAAGCATTTTGGCCACGTTCTCAGCGCGATCCGCCGCCTTGGGAAACAGCAGCGCCGTGTCCACCGGATTGGCCACCACCCGGGTTCGCTTGGCCAGCTTCGGACACTGGCGCACGATGGCCTCGCGCACCGCGCCCGACGCCGCCGCAATCAACGCGGCGCGGCCGTACAATCGGAACTGCCCCTTCGGAAAACGGTTTGCGTTGACCACGATTTTTCCGGAGCGCGGACGCAGCCAACCGGCGAACACGGGCAGCCAGAAATCGTTGGTCACCAAAATGTCCGCTGCCGGCAGCCGGCCCACGACCGACGCGGCGTAAAAAAAATCCTTTGTCAGATCCAGCGCGAGTTGGCGTCCCTGCGAAAAACCGCCGTGGCGGAAATACCGCACGCCGTTGATGGTTTCCGCGCGCGGCTGGCCGGGGAACGCCCGCGCCACGATGCCCACCACATTCCCGCGCCGCGCAAACTCCTCCGCCAGGCCCTGCCAGAGCCGCGGAATCGCGCCGCCGCGCAACGCAGGCACGGGCAGCAGCGGACCGGTGGCGATGGTGATGTTCATTCCGTCCGCACCCACGCGGGCTGCGCCGCCCGTCCGAGCAGCCAGAGATACGCCGCCTTCATCTGCTCCGCGACGCCGGACCAGGAGTATTTGAGCGCCACCAATTCGCGGCCGCGCCGGCCCATTTCACGGCGCTGTTCCGCGGGCAGGTTCATCGCCGGTTCCAACGCGGCGAGGAGCGCGGCGTCGGACAGTTCGATCCACCAGCCACAACCATGGTCGCGCAACTCCGACCACGGGGCGCCGGTGGTGGTGACAACCGGCACGCCGTGCGCCAGCGCCTCGGCGATGGCGATGCCAAAATTTTCAGAGCGGGTGGGCAGCACGAACAAATCAGCGTTCGCCAAGGCGGAAAATTTGTCGTCGCCGGCCAGCATCCCTGGAAACGTGACACGACCAGCGATGCCCAAGCTGGCCGCCTCGCACCGCATGGTCTCCCCGTAGCCATCCAAGTCCGGCCCGGCGAGGATCAGGTGCCAGTCGGGATAACGGGGTGCCAGCCGCGTCCAGGCGCGCAGCAGTTCCACCACGCCTTTCTTCGGATGCAATCGCGAAAGGAACAGCAGCCAGCGTTTTCCGAGCAGTTCGGGGAATCGTCTTTCCAACGCTCCCCGCGCCGGAATGGTGATCAAGTCTGGCAAATCCATCCCGTTGGGTATGACCGCTACGGGCTGGCGAAAACCGAGCGCCCGCAGCGAATCGCCTTCCGCCGTGCTGGTGGCATGGAACATTTTGGCCGCTACAAGATTGTTTTTTTCGAAGGCGTGCCAGACGAAAAACTTTTTCAGCCGGCTGCGGCCCAGCGACCAGGCTTCCACCATGCCGCGCGGTGAAATCACCAGCGGCACGCCGGCCCGGGCCGCCGCCTGGCGCGCGTAAAGGTTGGGAAACATCCAGAGACCATGATTGTGGACGAGCTGGACTCCCCCGCCCACGTGTGCCGCCAGGGCGCGCTGAAACGACCGGCTCCAGCCGCGTCCGAACCGGGCCGTTGCGCCAGCCGGCTGGCTTAACCGCCGCACATTCGGCGCGGGTGTTGGCTCGCCGTGCTGCAGATAATCGAGCGAGGCAAGGTCGGCGGTGACGCCCGCCGCCGCCAGCGCCGAAGCCAGCCGCGGCACGGTGACCGCCGGGCCGCCGGTGTTCCGGTTGATGCTGGCGACGACATGGCAGACGCGCATCACTTACAAAATCTGAAAAAGTGAATTGAAATTGGCGCGTCCATTTTAAGTGCATGTAGTGGGTTTTTCGGCATTTCTGTTTTTTAGCGTTTCAGCTTTCCAAGCGGTCAGCTTTTGAGCGGCACGCGCAGCGCCTCGCACCAGCGTTCGAGCACAAACAGGCTCCACTTCTGATACCAGGTTTGCACCCGAACACCGGAGCCGGCGCCGACTTGGTCAAACAGAGACTTCCAATCCGACGACAGCCAGCCTTCAAACGGAAAGAGAAAACCCTGCTTGGGCCGCCGGGCCACCCAGTCGGGGATTTCCGGCACGGCTTCGAGCAGCAGCGCCTTTTTCGACGCCAGCCGTTTGGCGGCGGGAATGGTGGTGAGGGTTTCGACAAGCTGGCGGTCCACGAATGGCACGCGCAGTTCCAAACCCCACGCCATGCTCATGACGTCGCTGTCACGCAACAATTGGAAGCGCATGTAATTTTCCGTTTCCAGCCGGCAGACCTCGTCCTCCAGGCAATTGGCCTCGCTGCCGTTGGACACCATCGCCGGCGGGCCAACGTCGGGCGCTGCCTGCCCGGTGTAGTGCTGCGCGAGCCGCGCCGCCTCGGTGCGCGTGTAGATGCCGCGGTACGATTCGTAGGCGGCCGCCAGCGTGGGCGGCTGATCCAGGTAGCTGCCGAGGCGGCGCATGGGGGCGCGCCGCGCCGAATGTTCCAGCAGCCGGCCCGCCGCCGCGCGCAGCGGCGCCACCGGTTCGAGCCGCCGGCTCCAGCGATAGAGCCGGGGGACGTTTTGAAACGAGCCGTAGCCGCCGAACAGTTCGTCGCCGCCCAGCCCGGACAACACGGCCTTGATGCCGTGTGCGTGCGCGTGTTTGGAAACGCAAAAGGTGTTGAAACCGTCAATCGTCGGCTGATCCAGCCGCGAAAGAAAATCCTCCAGCAGCGAGGCGCCCGTGCGGGAATCGAGCCGCCAGTCAAAGTGCCGGCTGCCGAAGTATTCCGCCGTGCGCCGCGCCACCTCGCCTTCGTTGAACCGCGGGTCGTCGAAGGAAATGCAAAACGTCTTCAACTCGGCGCAATCCAGCTGCTGCGCCAGCGCCAGGAGCGTCGTCGAGTCCAGCCCGCCGCTGAGGAAAAGGCCCACCGGCACGTCGCTGACAAAATGCCGGCGCAGCGAACCGAGCAGCGCGCTGCGCGTCAAGCCCGCCGCGGATTCCAGAATTTCGGAACGCGGCTGGAAACGCATGCGCCAATACTCTCTCGATTCCGTTCGGCCTTGCCGCCAGTTCAGACAGTGGCCGGCGGGAAGGATGCGAACCCCTTCGATCAAGGCCGCCGGCGCCGGTACCGAGCCGGTCAGCAGGTAGCGGCGAAGGGATTCATGGTTGATCCGGCGGGGAATTTTTTCCGATTCCAGCAGCGCGCGCAGTTCTGACGCGAAGCACAGGCTGGTGCCGGCGGCGGCATAATACAGCGGTTTGATCCCGAGCGGATCGCGCGCCAGAAAGCCGGTTTGCTCCTGCGCGTCCCAGATGGCAAAAGCGAACATGCCGATCATCCGCTCGACACAGCGCGGGCCGTCGCGTTGGTAAAGCCGCAGGATGACCTCGGTATCCGTTTGCGAATGAAAGGGAACGCCCTGGTTTTCCAGTTCCCGGCGCAGTTCGTGAAAGTTATAAATCTCGCCATTGAAGGTGATCCAGAAACGCCCGTCCGGCGTGGCCATTGGCTGATGCCCGGCCGCGCTGAGATCCAGAATGGACAACCGCGTATGCACCAGTCCGCACCGCGCCTCCACCGCCGACGGCCTGGACTCCGTGTTCTTGCCCTCCACTTTCTGCTTTCTGCTTTCCTTATCGCCGGTTTCGCTCAGAAAAATCCCCTCATCATCCGGGCCGCGATGTCGGAGGGCGCGGCGCATCCGCGCCAGCGGCGCTTCCAGATCGGAACCGTCCGGCGCAAATTCAAGAATCCCAGCGATGCCGCACATAATTTAGAAACTCCACAAAAACCACGGGACTACGCACTACTGGACCAACGAGCCAGGCCGAAAAACAGCAGACTCGCAATGCTTGCCAAAATTTTGCCGGACTTGCCAGCCTCCCGTTCCACTGCTTTGATCAAGCCATGCAAACAGGCGAAGGTCTCTCGGGGCTGGCCAATCAAGCCTTCAGCGTCCGCGTCAGACAAATAGCTTGTTTTGCTCTCCCGCGATGATCCTTCAACAACTTTTGCCGCAACCGAACCGGCGGCCCGCCGGATTTGGCTGGTGACGCTATAAATTTCCTCACGGGGAAACGCACGAGTCGCCTGATAAATGGCCACGGACAGCTCATCCGCCAGGTTCCATGCTTCAATCTTGGTGGAGTCTCGCATTGGTTTCGTTTCTTGCTGTCCTGTCGTCTCGTAGTTTCGTTGCCTGTGGTCAGCGATCCTGGCGTTTTTTATGCGTGAGCGCTTTTCCCAAAAACGGCAGCAGCCCGGCCAGCACGAGGTCTTCGGTAATCGCGGTCATGCAACGATGCTTTTCCCGCCCGCACTTCCGCAGGAAACAATCCTCGCACTCGGTACGATGGCGGAAAATCAGGCGCGGTTCCACGTCCGGATCCCAGACGCCGGGCGCGTTGCGGGCACTCAACACGGCAGCCACCGGGCACCCCACCGCCGCCGCCGCGTGCATCGGTCCGGTGTCGTTGCCGAGGTACATTACGGCGTCGCGGAACGCCTCAAACAGTTCAGGCAGCGGCAGCGGTCCGGGCTGCCGCAAGTCCGGAAACAGCGGCAGGACCTCCGTGCGATACCGTGCCGCGTCGGTTTCGTTGCCCAGCCCCAGCACGGGAATCTGGAATTCATCGGCCACCCGCCGCAACACCCGGCCGTACCGGGCCAAGTCCCATTGTTGAGTGGCTTCTTTGCCGCCACCGCAGAACGCCAGGAAGGGCGTGTTGGGCGGAATCCCGAGCCGTGCCAGCTTTTCCCGCACGGACTGTCGCGCCGCCGCGTTGACCGGCAGCGCGTAGGCCGGCATGCCACCGCGGATGCCCACGGCGCGCAGCACTTGCAGCAGCCGCGCCGGCTCGTTGGGCTGCCATTCATTGGGCAGCGTGGGAAAGTTCACGCCCCGCACGTCCGCAACGCCGCAGCCGCGGAAGAAGCGTTTCTTGCGCTCCAGGTTGCGGGCACTTTCACGCGCCTGCGGCAGGATCACTGCCAGTTCTGGATGATGCTTGCGCACGCAACCCGTCATCTGCCAGAGCGTCATCATGCCCCGGCCGCTGCGATAGGTTTCCACCACGTCAAAAATGCCGAAAGCCTCCACGACTTGTTCGGCAAAAACTTTGCCCCCCGCCGGCCGGTCGCACAGCAAGATGAGCCGCGCCTCGGGGAAACGCGCCCGGATCAGCCGGAATGCCGGCACGGCGCAAATCGTGTCGCCCAGATGACCGGTGCGATAGACCAGAACGGTGCGCTTGGAGGTTTCGCTCACGGCAGGCTACGGGGCGCGGCGGGGATCGGCTGCCGCCAGCCCGTTCTTGGTTTGGGCTTCCGAGCCGGCAGGCTGGAAATCGCCAGCAGCACCACCAACCCCACTCCCCACGCCTGGAGTGAGGAACAGAACATCTCGGGAATGCTGTGTTCGAGGTCCACGCACATGACAAAGAAAATGCTGCTGACCAGCCAGCCGACTTTCTGCGGTTCGAACTGCCGGGAAAAGCTGGCGGGAAAACCAAAAAACGCTCCCAAAAACACCCCCGCACCCGCCAAGCCCAGCCAGCCGAAATTCATCCAGCCTTCGGCCGGGGCACCGACCGAAATGCCCGTCGTGTCGCTCCCTTCCTCCGATTGGATTCCCAAGTGGATGCCCAGCAGTTCCGTGGGCCGGGTGCCGCGCGGTTTGTCGGGCCAGAAGACGCGCGGCACCAGCAGTTCCGGAATCATGAAGTAGGTTTCCCCGCGCAAAAAGGGTTCCTTGTCCGGAATGGTTTCCATCGCCTGCGCCAGCAGTTGAATCAAGCTGGTGCGCTCCAGAATCGCCAGGCGGTCCGAAGACTCAGTGCTCGATTCCGTCAAGGCTAGCCAGGAAACGCGGAACCACAGACTGTAGGCGGCCGTAAAACTGGTCGGCGCTTCGGTGTACCCCGTCGCCTCGCTGCGTGCCGCCGTGCGGTAATCGGCTTTGCCCAGATGCAGAAAACCAAGCAACAGGACGCAGAAGACCAGCGCGAACACCGGCACTCGCTTGCGGCCCAGGGTGTAGGCCAGCAGCGACGCGCCCATGACATAGGCCCCGCCAACCAGAAAGCCGCTCACGAAAGAAGCCGCCACCCCCACGACCAATCCCACGAAAGCCAGGGTTTGTTCGAGGTAACCCAACTGCCCGCGCCCATTCCGGTAAAACAGGCAGACCACCGAAACCCCGCCCATCGCGCCCAGAAAGGATTGGAACACATTCCGCGCGGAACCGAAGTTTGGAATTAGTCCAAACTGCAGCCCCACGATCAAGACCACCCAAGACCAGAACATGATCCAGACGGCCGCCAGGTTCACTTCACGCCGCAACATGCTCTTTTCCGACACCAAGGTCCGCTTGCGCTCCACCACGAACAAATAAACGCCCAGAAAACCGGCCAAATACAGGGCCACTCCCATCAGCGCCTTGATGCGCAAGGAGGCCGAGTAATCGGCCAACCCTTCCTGAATCCCCAGACACGGCAGGACGTAATAAACCAGGTGCATCGCCGCAAATCCCTCGCCCAGCGGCAGGTGCAACATGCCACCGCGGAACCAGCGCAGAACCGGCAAAAAACAGAGGGCGGAAATGGCGGCCAGCAAAGCCACTTCCAGCACTCCCACGGTCCCACGCCACCATGCACGGGCCAGAAAGAAAGTCAGCGCCGACAGTCCCAGCCGCACCGGCCAGCGCAAGGCTATGCCGACTGGAGCAGGCGCTTCGCGCAGGCGGCGAGCGCCTCTTCTGTTTTCTCGATGGACCAATTCCGTGCCCATGTTTTGATTTCTTTCCGGCGCGCAGCGCCGCCGGCAAAATTGAACGCGCGCAGCTTCGCGCCAAAATCCGCCCAGTCATCCGCCCGGAAAACTTCGCCAGTGAAACCGCTCCGCACCACGTCCGCGTGACCGCCCACGCGATCGCTCACCAGCACCGGGCGGCCGCACACCAGCGCTTCGTTGACCGCCAGGCCCCAGGTTTCACCGTAAGCTGAAGGCAACACCAGCGCGTCGCCCAGCCGATAGACCAGCGGCATCCTACTTTGATTCTGAAACGGCAGCACGCGGAAACGCTCCGGCTGCCGCGCTGCCAGTTCACGCACCACCGCGCCATGTTCGCCGTCGCCGACCAGCACGAGGATTTGGTTGGGAGCGGCGAATTGCAGAAACGCATTCATCAGCGGCACCGGCCGTTTCTTGTCCTCAAACTTCCCGGCGAACAACAGCACTTTCTGGTCAATTCCAACTCCCAGCTCATTCCTCCAAACTTCCGCTTTTTGTTCCAGCTCCGCTTCCGGTTCCGCAAACCGTTCCACCTCGATGCTGTGCGGGCAGTCAAACAGCTTCGCTTCCGGCACGCCAAACGCCCGGTAATATTCGCGGTTGGCCCTGCCAACGCATAGAAATGCCGCCGGCCACGAAAAGATTTTTGAGAGCAGCGCGCGTTTGATTTGCCACCGCCACCACGCGCCCCGACCGTCGAGCAGATGCGAATCCCCGCGAAACAGCACCGGCATGCCGCGCCGGTGAAAAACATTCAGCGCGCGGAGATGGGAAGCATAGGCGTAACCCGTCAAATGAACGACATCCGGATTCCAAGACAGCACCGATTCCACGAGCGCCGGATTGCGCAGACCAAAAAAATGATGACTGCCCGGAACGCGCGCGGTGTTCAGCACTGCTTCAAACTCATAGCCATCGGTCAGGGGAATATCCCAAGTGACCGGCTTTTGAAATCCTTGATCCAGCTGCGCCGACTGTCCGGCGTGCCAGGTGAAAAAAACCTTAATCGCCAGATCGCTCCTCCGCGCCAGCCGCCGGTGCAGCGGCGCGTAATACTGGATCGGATGCGAGACGATGAAGGCGAGTCTTTTCAAATGCTGAAAACTGACATTCTGAAACCTGAAATTAACAAATCAAAAAGCTAAAAGGTGACGGACTGGAGCGCCAAAACCATTGCCCGAGTTGAGCTTTTCGGTTTTCAGCATTTCAGTTTTTCAGCCTCAAGAGTTCTTCCCACCGCTCCACTCACGCTCCTCCGGTAATTTTCCCAAGTGCAGGTTTCCGCTTTGGCGCGGGCGGTGGCTTTCATTGCGGGCAACCGGTCGCGGTTCTGCGAAAACCACTGCAACGCCTCGACCAAAGCCTCCTCGCTGCCAGCCGGCACAATCCGGCCACACGTTTCATCCATCAAATCCGTCATGCCGCTGGCCACCGTGGTCAGCACCGGCAATCCGCAGGCCAGCGCTTCCCCGACCGCCAAGGAACGGCCTTCAAAAAAAGTCGGACAGACAAACACATCGGCCCCGACAAAGGCCTCCCTTAACTTTTCCCTCGACACCGGCCCGAGGAAATTCACGCCCGACGGCAACGCCGCGCGCCGCGCCGCCGCCAGCTGCCACGAACCGACCAGGGAAAGCGTCGCCTCGAGCAGTCCCGCCTTGCGCCACGCCTCGAGCAGCACCGGAATCCCTTTGCGAATAGAACATTGGCCGGCGTAGATGAAGCGAATTTTTGATTTATCTTCTGCCGCCCCATTTCTGCTTTCTGCTTTCTGAATTTCTACTTTTGCGTTCCAAAACTCCAAGTCCACCCCATAAGGCGCCAGCAGCACTTTCTTATTCGGATGAAATCGCAAAATGGTATCCCGCACAAACGCGCTGGGCGCGAGCACCAGATCCGCCAGTTCCATTTCCCGTTCTTTCTGCTCGGGCCGCACCCAGCGGCTGGACGGCAGCCCGCCCGACGGCAGCCAGCCGGCAAATTGTTTTACCAGTTCCGCCTGGGTCTGTTCCCACGCCGGATAATAACCAATGGGCATGTCGTAGAGGCAGACTTTGCCAAGGCGTTTTGCCTCTTCGAATTGCCGCAAGGAACAATCCTCGTAACTGTGAACCGCCGTCACGGTTTTGCGACGGCACTCCCGCGCCATGGTGTCCATCAGCCAGTCGTTGGCCTGGTAGGAAAGCCCTTCATCGCCCGTCCCGCGCTGCCGCTGCCATAACCGCAGCCATTCACCGAAGCGGCCCTGGATTTTTTGCGCCCGGGCCAGAGGCTCAAACCTTCGCCGTGCCAGACGTTCCGCACTGGACCGCAGCCCCGGCACCGTGCGCAAAAAGGCCAGCTCCATCCCGCTGGGAAACCACGGCGTGACGAATGCCTCCAGCCGCCCCGCTTCCAAATGCGCGAGCGCCGCGTGGTGCGAGTTGGGATTACCCCCGGGATGGCCGAATAAAATCATCTAAAGGCAAAGCAGAAAGTGAAACTTCATTTGTGTTTTCTGATTTCTCGATTTCTATTTTTCGTTTTATTGGTCATCGTGGTCATAATCGCCATCGGCTCATTGGCTTCTTTTTCGATCGCCAGACTTGCCGACGGGCTGACGCCACATTCCTCGGGAAGCAACTCCAGCCATAGCGTGGATTCGTTCACTTCTTGCAGCGCCCCACCCAGCTTGGAAACGAATTCTTAGTCCGAACGCGCCCACGAGGCTTCCCGGGCATGCGCCGCCACCGAAATGCCGGAACGCAATATTTACCTGCCCGACACACGCACTTCCTCCCGGCCTTTGGGCAGCTTCACAAACAGGCGAATGATGCCCGCCGCAAACGCCTTGGTGCGATTCTTGAATTCGTCCAACAATCTGCCTTTGTTCATTTCTGCTTTCGGTTTTCCAAATTTCGACTTTGGGTTTGGAGAATTTTATCGAACAACTCCGCATGTTTCCGCGCCATGGCGGCGGCGGAGAATTCGGCGCGGACATTTTCGCGGGCGAAGGTTTTTCGATCGGCAACCTGCCGCAAAAAATCCAGCAGCAACGCGTCTTCAGTAGCCTCGTTTTCCGCCGGGCCGTCGAAGTGGATGAGCGCGCCAAGTTCGGGGAAGCGTTGAAAATAATCGTTCACCTGCGACCGCGCGTGCATGCACGCCAGCAGCGGTTTGCCGGTGAGCGCGTAGAGAAACAGTTTGGACGGCATATAGGCCGGATCGTCCACGCCAAGAACAAGCAACCCGTCCGCCTTCAAGGCAACTCCAACAGAATCAACGTAACCGATGCGCGCCGGTTGCTCGTACACCAGTTCGCCGACACCTTCACTTCCAGCCAGCGTCTGCAACTCTTTGGGATCTCCCGGTTGCCAATAGGCGTAAGTGCCAGAGAGCCGGATCCTGATTTTGTCGGCCAGTTCTGGTTCCCGCTGTTTGATCCGGGCCAGCCCCTGGCAAATGCGCCGGAAAGATTTGGCCATGATGGAGCGTCCAGCCCCGACATAGACGATGTCCAGCGTCGGCCGTTGTTCTGTTGTCAAATCTCTGCTTTCTACTTTCTGCTTTCTGTATTCTTCGCTGCCCTCCGATCTCTGAACTCCAAGTTGTGCCACGGCAAAATCCTGTTCGGACACTCCGAAAGGAATGGCGGCGGTCCGTTCCGGTTGCACACAGCGGAAGCCGGGATACCGGCAGCGCAGTTGCTCCAGATAAACCGGCGAGACCGCGACCAGACCGGAGGCATGTTTCAAGGCGAAATTCTCCGTGTGTTTCACCAGCCGGGTGCCGACATGGTATTTCCAATTCCGAGGGCTCGTTTCATGATCGTTGGTTTCGCGGAACCATGGATCATGAAAATCCAGGATATAAGGCACACCAAGCTTTCTCTTCCAGAGTCGTCCAAGGCAGAAAAAATTGAACTGGGCGGTGGTGATATAGATCAGATCAAATTTTTGATCCCGCAAGACATCGCATCCCCGCCGATAAAGTGGCCACAACGCGCGCCAGGACATTGACCTCGCGCCTGCGGCACGAAGCAGCCAGTTGTTTCCCGGTGCTGCTTCGTGGACTTGTATCCGCTCCGGTCGCAAAGCGGCCGCCTTGCCATCCAGATAAATCGGGATTTGAAAATCCAGACTCGGCACCAGTACCTCCACATCCCAGCCGGTCTCCGGCAAGGTGGCGGCGAGCATTCTGGCCCGCTGGCTGTCCGCCGGCATCGCGGGCGGCAGCGCGTTGGTCACCAACAGTACCCGTCTTTTTTTTACCGTATCCGTCATCGCAAGACACAAATGGGAAATGGGGAAAGCAGAAAACAGAAACTACCAAAACAAAGCAGAAATTCGGAAAACAGAAGTCAGAAGCCAGACCTCTGATCTCCGGCCTTTGTTTCAGCTTTTTTCCTCCGGCTTGACCGCCCGCACATAAAGCGAAAAGGGAACTCGCGGATTGAACCGCGCCCCCCAGACGAACAGCAGGGCCAGCGGCAGCAGCGGCAACGCAGCCATGTCCCCCATGCGGTTGCGGATGGCGCGCAGAATTTTATCCGCGTGGTAAACGCCGGGAGTTCCTATCCCGACCACTCTTTCAATTCTGAATCCAACCGGCTCCAGTAACTGGCGATAATCTGTCTCAGTATAACCTCTGCGCACATGTCCGCCGGTTTCGTTCACGTCCAGCACTTCGGCCTGATGACGCGGGTGAAGCGTGTGCGGACAGCAAACGTGCAGCACGCCGCCCGGGCGCAGGATGCGGAACAATTGTTTCACCACCTGGTCGTCATGCCGCAGATGTTCGAGAACTTCAAAACAGATGATTTCGTCGAACGTCCGCTGTTCCTTGTCCAAGTCATAGAGGTTGCACTGTTCAAACGTCAAGCGCAACCGGTCCGCTTTACGATAACCGATCAGGAAATCGCGCGCTTTCTCAACCTGGCTTTGCTCGAAGTTCATGGCCACCACACGTGCGCCGGAGCGGTAGGCGAGCCAGGAGAAATAGCCGTTGCCGCTGCCGGCATCGAGCACGTCGCGCGCGCCGGTCTTCCAAAATCTTCGGAGCGAAGCGCGATTGCGCGTGTGCAAATCCAGGCCGGGATACACGAGGGAACGAACCCATTGTTTGAGGACGCTCATCAAATTTCCAAGAGAAACTGCCGGACTTTTTGCGTGGTCGTTTCCAGCGAAGGCGTCTGGGCGACAATTCCAATTGTCTGCTGCTGAAACGATTGAAATTTTTCAACCCGGCTGCGTTCCATCACGGTCACGGCCAGTTCCGCCGGCTTTCTCGCCAGTGGCAGCACGGACGCATCCCACTGATAGCCGCGCGCGCCAAATTCCGTGGTGGCAATCGGCAATCCCCAGCCGAGTCCGACGGCGAGCTTGGTGCTGCATCCCTTGGCATACACAAACAGCGGATGCACAAAGCAGCACCACGTCGCCGCTTCCTGCCGCAACGCCGCGTCATCTAATCCTCCGACATACTCCACGAATGGAAAAGTTTCGGCCAGCTTTCGTCCGATTCCCGCTGGCCGACCCACCAGGCGGAAACGAAAATTCGGATCGCGCGGTTTGGTCAGCGCTTCAAACAATCGCCCCAGCCCGTCATAATTTGGGGGATGATCCAGCGTGGACACACAGCCAACCCGGCCGCTCACTGGCCTGAAATCCAGTCTCGGTTCCGTGACAGTTCGCGGAACCCAGCAGACCGCCTTTGTGCCGAGCCATTTTTCCATTTCTACTTCCAACGGAGACAGCACCAGCGCCGCATCAATGTGCCGCCGCCGCTCCGCGTCCAGCAACAATTCCTCGCCCAACATGCGCGCCGCCTGCGGGCGCGAACGGTTTTCAGTTTCATCGCGCTGTCGGAGTTGCTGTTCGATGCAAAAATCAACGGCTTCAACTCCATGCGAAATGAAGATCTGGCGCAAATCCGGAAACCCGCCGCGAAGGTGTTTCGACAATTCTGGATAACGCGTCAGCCCGAAGAACGCGAACCGCGCGCCGGTTTTGGCGATGGCCTGTCCGGCCTGCCGCACAAGTCCAGCGGGCATAACTTGCGGCGAAATTTTCGGGCGCAAGCGATTCGCCATCCGGCTAAAAAGCGATTGCTGCAGTTCAAACGGCACGATTTCCACGGCAAAGCCCGCCGCCTTCAACAACGCCAGGTATTCCTGATTGCATTTTTGCACGCCGCCGCCGGTCGGCGCGAGCGAGTTGCTCGCGTCAATGAATACGGCTGGAATTTCTGGCTGGCTCACGGCTTAATCTCATCGCCCCGGCGGTTCGGCCATCAGATGGCGCGGTTGCAACGGATCGGCGATGGGCGGTTCCAACTGACGGATTTGGTAGCCCAAAGCCGTGAGTTTTTCCCGGCACTGAAGCGACAGCATTTCGGAATGGGCTTCAATCAAAATTCGCGGGCGACCTTCCTTCAGCGTCCGCGTTGCCCCATCAAGCACGTCCGCTTCCGCGCCTTCCACGTCAATCTTCATCAGGTTGGGACGTGGCAAACCGCGTTCGAAAATACAAGTGTCCAAACGCGTCAGCCGGACGGAAATTTCACGCGCCGCCGGCCGGCCCGGTTGAAAAGCGCTGCCGGCCAGTTTCCCCATGCTTTGATCCGGCATGACTTGAAAGTGAACTTCACCGTCCGTCTTGCCGACCGCCATCTCCTCCACTTGCAACGGCAGTTCTGGATTTAATTCCCGAAGCCGCCGCAGGCGGACGAGGTTTCCCGGCAATGGCTCGAACACGATGACGCGACTCGCGCCGGCCAGCGCCACCACGCCGGACATGTAGCCGCGATAACCGCCGACGTCGTAACACACGTCGCCCGGTCGCACCGCCTCGCGCAGCGTCCGGCTAAATTCCGGCTCGAACGTCCCGGCCCAGATCGCCTTGTCATCCGGCAGCGTCACTTCAAAACGCAGGCCGCGCGCCGGGCCGGCGTTGATGACATGCACGAAAGGCTCCCCGGACAACACTCGTTTGACCAGCCAACGCTGGCCCGCCGCAATGCCGGGCAGATGCTTGATCCAATGCCGCGCGCGTAACGGGATCAGGTTGACGCTTTTTTGCAGAACCGCTTTCATGCTGAAATTCAAATTTTCCGGGCGGCGACAACCGGTTGTTGCTTGAGGGAAACCGTTTTCCGGCGCTGGCTGTGCCGCCAGCGTTCCAGCGGCGCTTCGCAAAATTCATAGAACAGCCATGCGCCGGCCAAAGCCACCAGCCAGCCGGTGATTTCCAAGATGATCTGCGCCGGGCTGTCCGAGGCGATCCAGCGCAAACCGAGATTCACCACGCGGCCTTCGAGCGGCACATGAATCAAGTAGAGCGAATAGGAAATTCCGCTCACCCAACTCAACCACCGCAGCCACCGCAGCCCGCAAATTGTCGCGTCCAGTGGATGCAACGCGAACAGTAGCAGCGCAAAGACGCCCGCGCCGATCATTTCGCCTACCCGTTCCGCTGTTGGCAGGCTGAAACAGCCCAGCACCAAAAAAATCACGGGCAGCGACAAAATCATCGCCGGCAATTTCCAGCCGGCGCGTTTCCACGCCAGCGCCAGAAAAACCAGTCCGCCGCACAAAAATTCTGGCCAGAATCCCAGCACAAACAAAACCCCGTGATCCAAATTGCACAGACCCGCGACCGCCAGCGCCACCGCCGCCACCAGCAACCACGGCAGCCCAACGCCCGCGCGAAACAAAACAAATCCCAGCGTCACCAGCAGATAAAATCGAATTTCAAAAACCAGCGACCAGCTGACCAGGATGAACGCCGGCGCCTTCAAATACGGCTCAATCAAAAGGATGTTGCCGAGCAATGCCAGTCCGCCCGACGGCAGATTGTGCGCGAATGACGTGTGATTCAACGGCATGGTGGCCATCGCCACCACCAGCGTGACGCCGCACACGGCCCAGTAAGTCGGATAAATCCGCAGCAGCCGGTCGCGGAAAAAATCCCACGGCCCCAGCCCGCCCTTCGCCAGGCGACAAACATTGGCCGCGATGCAGAAACCACTGATAACGAAAAAAAGGTGGACGCCGAACCAGCCGAAATCCGCGAGCCACTTCAGCCACGCGATGGAGCCGTGAACCGGCAGTCCCGCGCCACGAATCGCGCCGAAGCTGTGAAAGAACATCACGCTCAACGCCGCCACGCCGCGCCAGTGGTCAAGCGACCCGTAGCGCGGCACGTCATCCGGTACCGCAATGTCCTGACGCGTCACATTGATAAAAGCTGAAATGCCGAAAACTCAAATACTGAAATCAACAAATCAAAAACGGAAATTTGGAAAGCAGAAAACAGAAATCAATTTTAGCTTTTCAGTTTTTTAGAATTTCAATTTTTATCCCGCCATCGCCGCGCTCAAGTCCTGCAAAATCCGGTCTTCGTTGAAACGATATTCCACCAGCCGCCGCCGGCCGGCCGCCGCCGCCGCCACGTTCCATTTTCCCAGACCGCTTAACGCCGCCGCCACGGCTGAAGCGTTGCGTGACGAAAGCACCGGCCCTAAAGTTGCATCGGCAATCACGCGCTGCGTTGAGGATTTCTCCGGCGCGAAAGCGAAAATCATCCGGCCCAATTCCAGATAACTCACCAGCTTCGTCGGCAGGTTGGTGCGCATCTCCGGGCGATCCAGCGGCGACGGCAGCAGCAGCAAATCGCAACCGGCCAGCGCCGCGCGCACCTCGTCGGCGGCGGTGAAGCCGCGCGCCACAATCCGTTCGTCCAGCGCGCCAAGCCGGGCCGCGCCGAAAACCAGCAGCCGCCAGTCGCGTCCGCTTTGCCGCGACCACAGCCGCAATCCCTCCACGAAAACGGCGAACTCCGCCTCACCAAAAAAATTGCCGCTGAACCCGATGGTGAGCGGCCCGGCGCGTCGCGGCCCGGCGAATGCTTTAACGCACCCCGCGGTATTCACGGGCAAAGTCACGATAGCCGAGCGCGCGGCCCCCGGCAGGATGCCGGCCAGCAGCTCCTCGCTCACCGCATCCGCAGTCAAATCCATTTCCCGCAGGCCGCTCAAAAATTCCCGGACTTCCCGCAGAAAATTTGCCGACGCCCCTTCGCGCTGCGCCGCCGGTTCAAGGTCGTCGTGAATCGAAACATGAACGCGCTGCCCGTGCAAAGCCGGCAGCAGGCGCAGGCCCACCGGAGCCAGCGCAAAATCCGCCATCAACCAAATGAGGCGGGGCTTTGACTGCTCAATCCGGCGAGCGAGCAGCGAGGCGATTTGTCCCGCCCAAACCCGGCGCTGATACCAACGCCAGAATTTTCCCAAACGCAGGCGCACGTTGCCGCGCGCGGGCGGCGCATGAAACTCGCAGGTCACATGCGGCTCGGAAAAAGGCACCTGTTCCGCCGGTCGCGACAGGGCGAACCAGTGGATCGGCTCGGCGTCCAGCCGGTTGACCCAATGCCGCAGGATGGCCGGCCCGCCCTGCCCGCTGTCCCACGGAAAACATGTCACCAGTAAAATCATTTCAAGGATTGAGCGCTGGTGGCGCGGCAGAAAGTTGAAATAAATTTCTGATTTCTTAATTTTTACTTTCTACTTTCTACTTTTCCCTTGTCCCGCCAACTTTGCCAATTTTCCGTAAAAAAAATCCTGAAACGGTTCGAGCGCAAATTTCTTTTCCGCGAACGCCCGCGCCGCCACGCCCATCGCAATTCGTTCCGGTTGGTTTGAAATAAATTCCGCCAGTTGCGACGCCAGCCGTTCCTCGTTCTCGCCATCGCAGACTTTTCCCACTTGATGCCGGTTGACGTAGCGCGCCAGCGGCGTCTGCGCGCCCGCGATGCAAAACACAGGCAGACCGAGGCTCAACAATTCCGTCAGGCGCGATGGCAGCGAATACCGCGCGTAATCGTTTTCCGGGACGTGGCCGGCGTTGAACGGCACGATGGCCAGGTCGCAATCCCGCAGTTGCTCCAGCAGTTCCGCGCCCTGGAAAAATCCCATCGGCTGGATTTCCGGTTCCACATCGCCGGCGACCTTGCGCGTGCGCTCCACGGATTCTGGGTGGCAAAACCATTGGACCGGTTTCACCGACGGAATCTGTTTTTGCACCCGGTGCCAGACGCGCTTTACCAGCCGCGCCATTTCCGGCCGCCAGAAATTGCCGCTGATGGCGCAGGTGAAATCGCCGTCCGCCGGCGCGCGGTGCCGCTGTTTCCAGACGGGCGGCAGAGGCAGATGAAATCCCGGCTGCACGCGCACCGTCCGGCCCGCGTCCGCCGCGAATGGGCCGACCGCGCCCGCGATCTCCTCCGTCAACGCCCAGACTTCTTCCGCCCGCGCCAGCACCCGCTGGAGCGGCAGCTTGGAACGGAAGCCGGACGCGATTTGATAATCCAGAAAATACTGGAGCACCGGGATGCCCGCCGGAAACCTCGCACAAATTTGATCCGCCAGAGCCAGCCCGGCCTGACTGAAAACGACCGAATAAATTATTTCCGGCAAGAAATCTTTCAGCCCGTCGCGCCCGGATTCCATTTCAAACGACAGCGGCTGTTGAACAATCCAATTTTTCAATCCCAGCCGGAACACCGCCGAATTGTATAGGCGCGAAACCGTCAGCCGGTTTTCCGCCGCCGATGGCACGAAGCGTTGCGACTTGGCAAAGACCGGTTCGCCTTCCCGCTGCCAGTAGGCGTTGGCCAGTTTGTCGGGCGGGTAATTTGAAAAGTGCCGCAGGAGCAGCGTCCCGGTGCCGTGCGCTGATGAAAGGCACGAATCCGAAACGACCAAAACGCGCGCCTGTTCAGACATTTTGTTGAAAAGCATCCACCAAAATCACAATCTTCCAGGATCACGGCCGGACTCGTCCCATTTCGGCGGAAAAAATGATTTGTTTGGGCGTGAACATCCGACTTAAATCCGTCACCTTCAATTTCGGATTAAAAAACCGGCAGGCATGAGAAAGATTGGACGATGTCCGCACAATCTCGTTGCAGCGCGACAGCAGCAGGCAATCGGTCAACGCATCCTCGCCAAGCCTGAAACCTGAATTCTTCGGGTTTCCGTAGTGCAACGGATTATTGTCGTGACTTCTTAACGAATCATAACACAGCACCCGCGACGCAAATTTCGATTGCATGTCCTTAAGAAATGATTCCTCGTCCGTCGCGACAAAAAAGCAGGTGTCTTTGCCAAAGGTGGCGGCCAAGTATTCCATTATGCGCTGCGCAGAAATCCGCCCGGCCTCGGCAAATTTTCCCGCCACTTTGTCCGTGCCGCGATAATGGATGCCCACGACATTTTTCCCACGAAAATGTTCGTCCGCATATTTTCCAACTTTGCGGAGCACCCACGGCTTGATCCCCACTTTTTCAACCATTTGACAAGCACGGGCCGGCTCGATGGTTCCTCCAAAAATGGCGAACATATCTCTTTCGGATTTGCTTAATTGCACCACGCCTTTGTCAGCGCTCCCCGGTCGGAATTGAAATCTGCTCGTCTCAAAAAAATATTCCCACCAATTGGGACCCGCTTCCGGGTCAACGTAACAACCCGTGTTATAGTTGACGATCAAATTGCAGCCGTTTCTTTGGCAAAAATCCATCGCGCCCAACACCTGAAACATCAATGAGAAAAATCCCACCGGAGCCTCCCGCGCTTCCATCTCAATGACCACGCCTGTTTGCATCCGGCCTTGCTTGATGAAGTATTTGTCCAGCTTTCTGACGTTGCTTTTGCAGACCAGACGACAGGCAAGGTCGGGATTGTATTTCGCAATGACGTTGTCAGTGATTTTATCGAAAGTGTATTCAACCGGTCGCTTTTTTAGTTCCTTCCCAACTGTTCTGCACCCGACAAGAAATTCATAAAAAACGGGTGCGCAGTTCTTGAAAACCCGTTTTGCAGATTCGTTGAATCGCATAAAATCAGTGGTGCGGTTATGATTTGAAATTGCCCGTGATGAAAAATCGTCAAACAACCTGCCATCGGTGAGCGACCGCAATCAGACAGTCGGTTGAAATCAATGTATGCCCGGAGCCGTAAACGTCGTGGCCGACCACGTTCAATCTGGCGATATTTTCACCGCGCCAAAGCCATTCGACCTGTTTGATCGCCAAACCGGCACCAACCAAATAATCTCCGCCGGCAAAAGGGAGTTTTTTTATGAGGCAATCGGCCTGACCGGTGCCGACCCGGAAATTTAACGGCATCATGTCGGCGATTTCCGTGCCTAAAAACAGCAGCCGCTTGCCGTCAAGCGTATGAAAGTCCAGAACGATTGAACCGCGCGCCGTGCTTTTGTTGCAATTGTAATGGAGCCGGAAAACGACATCATCCCATGTGTGGAGGATCGGTTTGGGATTTCCCTCGGCATCCAGCATTTCAATTTTTGTGATCGCAAAATCGTGCGTCCGCGCGTTTTCGGGTGCAAAGTGGAGGACATGCGCGGGCTGGCCGGCGACGGTCGCAGACAGCTTCACCGTAGTGTTATTGTAAGCGTCCACCGCCTGTTGCGCGGTTCCGTGCAAGACGATTTGGCCGCCGTCCAATACGATACCCTTGTTACACAAGTAGGAGATCGCGCCCATGTTGTGACTGACAAACAAGACCGTCCGGCCCTCCTTGGTCGAAACCGATTGCATCTTGCCGAGGCATTTTTTCTGAAACTGCGCGTCGCCCACGGCCAGCACCTCGTCCACGATCAAAATCTCCGGTTCCAGGTGCGCAGCCACGGCAAAGGCCAGCCGCACATACATGCCGCTGCTGTATCGCTTGACCGGCGTGTCCAGAAACTTCTCCACCTCGGCAAAGGTCACAATTTCGTCAAACTTCCGCTTGATCTCCGCGCGGTGCATACCCAGGATCGCGCCGTTCAGGTAGATATTTTCGCGCCCGGTCAGTTCCGGATGAAAGCCGGTGCCCACCTCCAGCAGGCTCGCCACGCGCCCGTCAATCTCCACGCGTCCGGTCGTCGGCTCGGTGATGCGGCTCAAAATTTTCAGCAGCGTGCTCTTGCCCGCGCCGTTCCGCCCGATGATGCCCACGACTTCGCCCTGCTTGACCTCGAAGGAAACATCCTTCAAAGCCCAAAAATCCTCCGCCGATTTCCGATTTCCGATTTCCGATTTCCGATTTTGAAACCAGCCTTTGACTTTGTTGGCGAGCACATCGCGGAGGGCGGTATAGCGCTGCCGCTCGGCCTGATGCTTGATCCGATAGCATTTGCCAAGATTGGAGACTTTGATGATGGCGTCGCTCATATCACATCCGCAAACGTTCGTTCCATTTTGCGGAAATACCAGATGCCCGCGGCGGAGAGCACGAGGACCATGACTGTGGACGACCCAACCGCAGTCCAGTCCAGCGGGCTTTGGCCGCGCAGGAGCGACCAGCGGAAGCCGTCAATGACGCCGACCATCGGATTGAGCGAATAAAGCAGGTGCCATTTCTCCGGCACGATGCTGCTGCTGAAACCGACAGGCGAAACGTAAAGGCCGAATTGCACGATGAAGGGCACGATGTAGCGGAAGTCCCGATACTCGACGTTGAGCGCGCACAGCCACAGGCCGATGCCGAAGCTGGCGGCAAAGGCGAGCAGCACGAACGCCGGCAGCAGCCACAGCCGCCAGTCGGGCGCGAAGCCGTACCAGAGCATCAACACCGCCATCATCCCCAGCGTGATCAGGAAGTCCACGAAGCTGGTGATGACCGCGCCGGCGGGGACGATGAGGCGTGGGAAATAAATTTTCGAGATCAGGTTGGCGTTGCCGATCAGGCTGCCGCTGGTTTCGCTCAACGCGGTGGAAAAAAACTGCCACGGCAGCATGGCCGCCATGACCAGCAGCGGATACGGAATCCTGCCGGGGGCTTCGAGCTTGGCGATTTTGCCAAAGACCAGCGTGAAGACCACCGTGGTCAGGAAAGGCCGGATCAGCGCCCAGGCGACGCCGATGACCGTCTGTTTGTAGCGCACCAGAATGTCGCGCCAGGCGAGAAAGTAAAACAGCTCGCGGTAGGTCCACAAATCGCGCCAGTAATTTTTCTCGGCGCGGCCGGGTTCGAGGATGAGTTTCATTTCAAACGCTGAAAAACTGAAAACTAAAATGTGGAAATTAAGAAAGCAGAAAAATCCCAGCTTTCAAATTCCATGGTCCCGTCTTCTGTGGTCCGTGGCCTGGTGCTCCGCTTCCGGTTTCTTCCCGTCCGTCCTCCAAGTAGCAGCATAATAGAATTTCAGCATTTTGGCGTTTGATGCGTTTCAGGATTTCAGCGTTTGATTTGAGTCGGGCAAGCTGCCGCCCGTGGTCGTTTGCCGGGGAGGCGGCAAAACCAGTGTTCGCGCTTGATGACGACCGCGCGGGCGGCCGTTCATGTTTGTTCCAACCAGCGTTCAGACTTTTCGGGGCGCAAAACCCGGCGGCTCAGGCGCCCATGATTTTCACCACCAGCGGGAGAAAGCGTTTGCCGCGTTTGCCCCAGCTTTGGAGCATGGTGACGCGGCCGTTGATCCGCGCGCGATCGGCGGCCGGAAGCTGGCGGACGAGGCCGGCGATGCGTTCCAGCCGGGCGTGGCCGCCTTCCAGATGCGGCAGGAACTGGTCGCGGAGAAAGCGCGTGGCCAGGTTGCGCAGCTCGGCCACAGCCTCGTAATGCACCCGGCGGTCGCCGGCCACGTACACCATCTTGACCGCCCCGAGGTTGCGGAGGAATTTCAGGCCCTGGCTGGCCGAGCCTTTGCTGAGGCGCAGGCGCCCGATGAGATCGTCCATCGCCAGCGGCTGGGCGGAGATGAACAGCAGCCCGTAGATTTCGGCGAGCGAACGGGGCTGGCCAACCAGCCGCGAGAGGTGGACGAAGAGTTCGATGATCTCGGTTTCCAGCGGGTTGAGCCGCGCGGCGGACGCCGCCGCCAGCCGGTCCGCACCGGGTCGTTTGTCTGCAAGCACTGCGGGCATGGGGCAAATCATACCAAATGGTATAATATGTTCAATAGAAAATGAACCAAGCGGCCTCCGAAGTTGCCGCGCCGGCCTTCCGTACTGCTCGGGAGGATTGCCGAGGCTTCCTGGGTCGCAATGGTTTTGAATTGACGCCTGCGTTTGCGGGAGTTGTCGCCGTGGCCGGCCCGAATCGCATGGCCGCGAGAATAAAAAGGAAGTTCCGCGGACGCTCAACCCTGGAATCACCGCTCTGCGCAACCCGCTGGGCTCGGCGATTGCCGGCACCACTTTGCGAGCATGGCGCCGATGTCAAAAGTGCCCGCGCCACCCCGCTCGCCTCAGCCCGGCTTTCCTCGAATCAGGCGGTTTAAAAACTTTGGGAACACCTCTTCAACGCATGGGACGCGATCAAACATCCCCCCATTCGTCACACAAACGAACTACACGCAATCGAATAAATAGATTTGGCGCAGGCGCACACAACCGCCACGCTGCACACCTTGAAGCGCTCTTGATTTAACATGAAACATGCCGCAGCCATCCAGTCACCAGTCCTGCAACTCGGAATTTGCGCCGGCCTAGTTTGGGGCGTGATCGCCCCGGCAGCCGCGGAAGTGAGCCTGCCGGCAGTTTTCTCGGATCACATGGTTCTCCAGCAGGGGAAAAATGCGCCGGTCTGGGGACGGGCCGAACCGGGCGAGAGCGTGACGGTTGCAATTGCCGGGCAGACCAAAACGACCCGCGCCGCCGAATCCGGAAAATGGATCTTGAAACTCGACCCGATTCACCAAGGCGGCCCCTACACGTTGCGGGTGAAAGGAAGCAACGAACTGACGGTGGCGGACGTGCTCGTGGGCGAAGTCTGGCTGGGCAGCGGGCAATCCAACATGGCGCAGCCTGCGCAGGAAGCGAAGGATTTTGCCACCACCAAAGCCGAGTCCAACGAACCTCAAATCCGCATGTTCAAGGTGGAATCCGGCGGAGCCACGAATCTCCAGAGTGACTGCAAAGGCACCTGGAAGGTTTGCTCGGCGGAGACCATCGGACGCTTTTCCGCCGTGCTCTATTTTTTCGGCCGCGAACTGCACAAAGCGCTCGGCGTGCCGATGGGGCTCATCAACTCCTCGGTGGGCGCCACGGCGATTGAATCCTGGATTTCTCCCGAAACGCAGCAGGCCCAACCCGGCGACGGCCGGGGCGACCTCTTCAACGGCAAGATCGCCCCGCTGATCCCCTACTCCATCGCCGGGGTAATCTGGTATCAGGGCGAAGCCAACGCGCACAGCGTTGAGCAAGGCCGCAAATATCACGCGCAACTCACGACGCTGGTCAACGATTGGCGGACACACTGGGGTTGCGAATTTCCATTTGGCTGGGCGCAACTTCCCAACTACAAGGAACGCGCCGAAGCTTGGTGCCTCGTGCGGGAAGGCCAACTGCAGGCGCTGGAACTGCCCAAGACCGGCATGGCCATCACCGTGGACATCGGTGACGCGGGCAACATCCATCCGAAGAACAAACAGGAAACCGGGCGCCGCTTGTCGCTCTGGGCGTTGGGCAGGGTTTACGGCAAGCCGGTAGCCGCCACTTCGGGACCGCTGCCCGCGACGCACCAATTTCGTGCCGACGATGTCGTTTTGGAGTTCACCCACACGGACGGTGGATTAGTGGCCAAAGACGGAGAGTTGAAAGGTTTCACAATCGCGGGAACGGATCACCAGTGGCAGCCCGCGCAGGCCCGGATCGCGGGGGAAACCGTCGTCGTCTCAAATCTGGCCGTAAAAAATCCGGTGGCGGTTCGCTATGCCTGGCAGGACAACCCTGACTGCAATCTTTACAACGGCGCGGGCCTGCCCGCCTCACCTTTCCGCACGGACGACTGGAAATAATGGAATTTTGAAATGACGGCGCACAACTTCCGGTTTTCTCCCGACATACACGACAACTAACAACCTCTCTGAATGAAACACCATCGTTTGATAAAACATATCCTGCTGTTGTTTGCTGCAATTGTGGCTTTGGGGGCCGACGCCGCAATGCTCGAACTCAAGTCCGGCGACCACATTTCCATCATCGGCAACACCCTGGCCGACCGGATGCAGCATGACGGCTGGCTGGAAACCTACATGGTCGCAAAATTTCCCAAACACGACCTGGTTTTCCGCAATCTCGCCGTGGCTGGCGACGAGGTGGCCAACCGCCATCGCTCCCAGAATTTTGGATCGCCCGATCAATGGCTCACCAAGACGAAGACCGACGTGATCTTGGCTTTCTTCGGTTTCAACGAATCCTTCGGCGGCGATGCCGGACTGGAAAAGTTCAAGCTGGATCTCGACCAATTCTTGAAGCAAAGCAAGACGAACCAATACAACGGCACCGCCGCGCCGCGCATCGTGCTTTTTGGCCCCATCGCCAATGAAAAATTAAGCGACCCGAACATGCCGGATCCAACCGCCAACAATGCGAACCTGCAAAAATACACCACGGCGATGGCTGAGGTGGCGAAGGCGAATGAGGTTCCCTGCGTGGGCCTCTTTAATATTTCGCAACAACTTTATGCTCAGGCGGCCAAGTCGGGAAGCTCGCTGACCTTCAACACGCTCCATCTGACGGAGGCGGGGAACAAAGCCCTGGCGCGGGAGATTTTCACCACGTTGTTCAATGAGCCGGCCCCGGCGTCCAAGCTGGAAAAGCTCCGCGCCGCCGTGCTCGAGAAAAACGCCGAGTGGCACGCGCGTTACCGCACCGTGGACGGTTTCAATGTCTATGGTGGCCGTTCCCAACTCGAGTTCCCCACGGCGGGCAAGGGCAGCCCGAAGATCAAGAACTACGACATCATGCAGGAGGAAATGTCCCAGCGCGACGTGAAGACGGCCAACCGCGACCAACGGGTCTGGGCGGTGGCGAAAGGTGGCGACCTCAAAGTGGACGATTCCAACCTGCCACCGGTGCGGACGATTGAATCAAACAAGCAGGACATCTCGCCCTACCTCAGCGGCGAGGAAGCCATCAAGCACATGACCGTGCCGAAGGGATGCAAAGTAACGCTGTTTGCCAGCGAGGAGAAATTTCCCGAGCTCGTCAGCCCGGTGCAAATGGCCTTCGACACAAAAGGCCGGCTCTGGGTTGCCGCCTGGCCGAGTTATCCGGAACGCACCCCCACGGACACCGTCGCCGACAAGCTGATCATCCTTGAGGACACCAAGCATGATGGCAAGGCCGACAAGGTGACGACCTTCCTCGACGACTTGAACTGCCCGACCGGCTTCCAGTTTTACAAGGACGGCGTGCTGGTCATGCAGGCGCCCGACTTGTGGTTTGTGCGCGACACCAAGGGGACCGGCAAGGCAGACTGGAAAGAGCGCGTCCTCATGGGCATGGATTCCGCCGACTCCCATCACACGGCCAACTCCATGGTGCTCGATCCCGGCGGCGCCACCTATCTCAGCGACGGTGTTTTTCACCGCACCCAGGTGGAGACCGCCACCGGACCGGTGCGCAACGAGGACGGCTGCATTTACCGTTTCGAGCCGCTCACGGGCAAGTTTGAACGTTACGCCCCGTACGGTTTTGCGAATCCCCACGGCCGCGTCTTTGATTACTGGGGCAACGACATCATCACCGATGCCACGGGCAACGAAAGCTTTTTTGCACCGGCCTTCAGCGGTTTTCTGGACTACCCGGCAAAGCATCCCGGAATGCGCCAGTTTTGGACCCGGCCATCTCGGCCTTGTCCGGGGACGGGCATTCTCTCCAGCCGCCATTTCCCGGAGGAGTTTCAGGGCAATTTTCTCAACTGCAACGTCATCAGCTTTCAAGGCATCTATCGCGTCAAAGTCACCGAGGAAGGCTCCGGCCTCAAAGGCGAGACGATGGGCGCGACCAAAGTCCAAGATGCCGACGGCAAGGAAGCGGAAAAAATCGAGGGACTGGTCAGTTCCGACGATCCCAATTTCCGCCCGTCCGCCGTCTGTGTCGCACCGGACGGCTCGGTTTATTTTGCCGACTGGGCGAAACCGCTGATCGGCCACATGCAGCATCACATCCGCGACCCGCACCGCGACAAATCCCACGGCCGCATCTACCGGATGACTTACGAAGGCCGTCCGTTGCTCAAGCCCGTGAAGATTGACGGCGAGCCGGTCGCCAAGCTGCTCGAAGCGCTCAAGACGCCGGAAAACGACGTCCGCACCCGCGCCAAAATCGAGCTGGGCAAACACGACAGCGCGGAAGTCATGGCGGCCGTGAAGAAGTGGACCGCGTCGCTCGATCCCAAGGATAAAGACTACGAACATCACCTGCTGGAGGCGCTCTGGGTTCATCAGTGGCACAACGTCGTGGATGAAGATCTCCTGAAACGCATGTTGCGTTCGCCGGATTACCACGCCCGCGCCGCCGCCACGCGCGTCCTTTGCTACTCGCGCGACCGCGTCAAGGACCCGCTGGCCTTGCTCGAAGTCCAGGTGAAGGATGAAAGCCCACGCGTCCGTCTCGAAGCCATCCGGGCCTGCAGCTTTTTCAAAACCTCCAAGGCGGCGGAGGTTGCGCTGGCCGCGCTCGACAAGGAGGCCGATCCGGACAAACCGGATTACTACATCAAGTACTGCCTCGACGAAACGATGAAGCAGCTCGACAAATACACGAAGAATCAACCCATGCCTTGAAAGCTCAGTGAGCACGTTCGTCCAACAGCCAAAGGAATTAGCGCCAGAGAAATCGCTGATGGCTCCGAATTTGGCACGCCGATCCGGACGGTCGGCGAGCGCTTTCAAATTAAGTTTCGTCACGATGCTTTGCGCAATCATCGGCCAAGTCTTCGCCCCGTCGATTCAAGGCGAGGAAGCAACTAACAAAACCTTGTTCCTGCCGAAAAGCCCGGCGGCGGCGGCATACGTTCTGGCACGACTGTCGAACAAAGAGTTGATCGAGGCTCCGCGCAGTGAATTCGTTTACGTCGCCTTGCTGCAACGCAAGGGACTCGAACGCAAATATCGTGTCGAGGCGCTCGAAGGGCTGGTGAAAATCCGCAAGACCGATTCCCTCATCGAATTGCTCGCCGCGTTGAAGTCACTGGACAAAAAAGGAGACGCCGCCGAAGTCGTGATCCGGGATTTGGCGCCCCTGGTTTTGCAATCGAAGCCGGATGCTTTGAAGGCAAAGCGGTCGGGACTGGAAACGCTGGCGAAGGAATCGCAATTGGCGGTCACGCGTCAGATTGGCTATGCCGCCATGATCACCGCCGAGAATTCAGGCGATCCAGTTTGGAACGCGGCGTCGGCAAATCCCGCAGGGCTTGCCGATGTGATTCTTTCGATTCCCCTGGTTCGCGAGGCCAACCTCCGAGCCGGTTTTTATGCCAAGCTCGAACCGTTGCTCCACCAGGCGGATCCTCCTGAGTTGCGGCGCGCGGCGATAACGGCAATCACCAGCCTGCCGGGGCACGATGCGGAGACCTTCAGCACCTTGGCCACACTGCTGAAATCGGGAACCGAGCGCGCCGCCGCCGTCGCCAGCCTCCAGAGGATTCCGCGCGCGGCGTGGCAGAAGGACAGCGCGGCAGCCTTGATCGAAAGCCTGGTAACCTATCTGCAAAGAGTTCCCGTGGAGAATCGCACCGAGCCGGATGCGGTCATGGCCTTCCAATTCGCGAGCGACCTGGCCACCTTGCTGCCAGCGGAGCAAGCCGGTTCTTTTGGCAAGACACTTCGCGCCCTTGGCGTCAGTGTTTTTGTCGTTCGCACGATCCCGGAGCAGATGCTTTACGACAAAACGCTCATCGTCGTCGAAGCCGGCAAGCCGGTAACGCTCGTTTTAATCAACCCGGACGCCATGCCGCACAACCTTGTGATCGTTTCACCGGGCGCGGTGGAGGAGGTCGGTTCGGCCGCCGAAAAAATGCCGCCCGAACCCGACGCACAGGGCCGGCTCTACCTCCCCAAGTCGCCGAAAATATTGTACGCCACGAAATTGGTGGAGCCGGGGCAGCAAACCAAACTCGGTTTCACCGCGCCGGCGGAGCCGGGGGATTACCAATATGTCTGCACCTTCCCCGGCCATTGGCGGCGCATGGTCGGCACGCTGGCGGTGGTGAAAGATGTGGACGCCTATCTCGCGGCGCACACGGCGACCGCCACGCCCAAAATCACTGAGTGGAAGATCGCCGATTTGACAGCAGACATCTCCACGTTGGATTCCGACGGCAACATTCCGCGTGGCAAACAACTTTTCACCAAGCTTGCGTGTGCCACCTGCCACAAAGTCGGGACGGAGGGAGTCGCATACGGGCCGGAACTGACCGATGTTTTTGCGCGGTATCAGAATAATTCCGCCGATGTCCTCCGGCAAATTCTGGAACCGTCGCTCGTCATCAGCAACCGCTATCGGGCTTTTGATTTTGAACTCCAGAACGGCGATGAGCTGGCCGGCATGGTAACGAAAGAGGACGCGGACACGCTGATGCTGCAGACAGGGCCGTCGGCGACGTTGTTTCAGACTTTGAAAAAGGCGGAAATCAAAACACAGAAAGCCAGAAGTTCGTCCATTATGCCAGTCGGGTTGTTGAACACTCTTTCAAAGGACGAGATTTTTGACCTGCTGGCGTTTTTGAAATCGGGTGGCAAGTTTCCACCCCATGAACATCAGCACTGAAACCGGCGTTCCGGGAATTCTGCCTGGGCGAGAGCAGCAACTGCCGCTTGAAATTGTTCTGATGGCACAAAAAACCGCTTCACCTTGTGATGAGTGAAGCGGTATTGAATCTTGAGCTCCGCCTCAGAGTTTCCAACCTTTCCGAAACGTAGGCTTGACGAAGGCATTTGCTTCCTCGCGGTTCGTGAAGCGCATCGCCTTGTCGTCCCATTGGAGCGTTTGCCCCGGAAAACGGATGGCAATAAGACCAAGCAAACCAACCTGACTAAGCCGCCCGCCGTAGCCGAAGTGGGAACCCGCCTGGCGGCCCGAGCGAATGGCTTCCGCCCAATCCCAAGCATGACCCTTCACACGGGGAATTTTTTCCTCGGGCAGTTTGTTACCCGAATACTGCTCCATCAAGCTGTCAGGAACCAGATGGCAACCGCCGCCGCCGTGCGAACCATGGACGATCATGCCTTTGTCGCCAAACATGATCGCGCCGGTGCCGGGTACTTTTTCCTCTTCCGTGAATTCAGTCGGGCGCGGGATCTTCGTCTTGCCGTCGTGCCAGACTAATTGGACCGGTCCGCGCGATCCCTTGGCCGGAAACTCAAATGTGATGCGGCTGCCGGGGGGATAAGTAAGACCGTGGATGGCCGGATCATAGTCCGTCACCTCGGCTCGAATGCTGGTCGGCGCGTCGAGATCGAGGGCCCAAAAAGACGGGTCAAACACGTGACAGATCCAGTCGCCAATGGCACCGCCACCGTAATGCATCCAACCGCGCCAGTTCCAAGGAATCCAAAGCGGCGAGTAAGGTTGCATGGTGACCGGACCAGTCCAAAGTTCATAGTCCAGTCCCGCAGGCACATCATGCTGCTCGGACAGTTTCCCAAGATTCGGGATCTGGCAATACACCCCAGGAAAAGCGCCGGTTCCCGCGTGAATGGTGTGCACTTGCCCAATCGCGCCCGCCCAGACCCACTCGCAAACGCGGCGGATGGAATCGCTGGCGTGACCTTGATTGCCAAGCTGCGTAACCACTTTGTATTTTTCGGCCGCATGCATCAACTCCCTAACTTCGTAAATGGAGTGAGCCAGCGGTTTTTCGCAATAGACGTGCTTGCCCCGCCGCATGGCTTCCATGGCGATGATGGCGTGCGTGTGGTCGGGCGTGCCAATGACAACGGCGTGAACCTCGCTGCCCATCCTGTCAAGCATCACACGATAGTCGGAGAAGCGTTTCGCGCCGGGATATTTCGCGAATTCCTTGGCCGCGTAAGTTTCATCCACGTCGCAGAGCGCGACCATGTTGTGGCCCAGGCCGGCCACCTCGTCCACATCCGCCCCGCCTCGGCTGCCGATGCCGATGCCCGCCACGTTGAGTCTTTCGTTGTGGGAGATTCTTCCGCCCTGCCTAGTGGCGCAACCTGGCAAAATGCTGAAGAGGGTCACGCCCATGCCGGTTTGCCGGATAAATTTTCTCCGGTTGATCGCGTTGGATTTCTGTTTTTTCATAATGTCTGTGTTCTCTGGAGTTAATCGGTCAGTTAATACGCGGATGCTCTTATGGAGACGTTGAGTCGGAAGTCATTTGCCATCCCAATGGAAAGTCCTGCCCTTCTCCAAGCTCACTTCGCGGGTTTGTCCTTGGTAACGAATTTTGAGCGGATTGCCGTTGAGCGAACGGATGGCGGCGCTGGTCAGCTTCCCCTCCTTCCAACTCAGATCCACTTCAAAACCGCCGCGCGCCCGGAGTCCTTTCACGGAACCAGTCGGCCATGCCGAGGGCAGCGCCGGCAACAGGTCAAGTTCGCCGGCCTGACTTTGCAGCAACATCTCGGCGATGGCCGCCGTGGCACCGAAGTTTCCGTCAATCTGGAATGGCGGATGGGTGTCAAAGAGGTTGGGCAGCGTTCCTCGCTTCAGCAGGTTGCTCAACATGAGATAGGCGTGGTCGCCATCCTGAAAGCGCGCCCAGAAATTCACCTTCCACGCCATGCTCCAGCCGGTGCCGCCGTCGCCGCGGATGAGCAGTGTTTTCTTGGCCGCCTCGAACAACTCCGGCGTGCCGGTGCGCGTGATCTGCTGGCCGGGATGCAGCGCAAAAAGCGGTGACGTATGGCGATGATGCGGATCGGTGTCCTCATAATCTTCCACCCACTCCTGCAGGCGTCCGTTCTTCGGGCTGATCTGGAGCGGTGCCAGTTTTTTCAAAGCGGTTTCGACTTCGCGACAAAATGCCGCATCCAGGTTTCCGGAAGGGTCGAGCGCGCGATTGGCTTCCAGCACGTTCATGAACAGATCGTGAACGATCCCGAGATCCATCGTCGCCGCGTAGGTAAAGCCCGAGGTCGTGCCGTCGGCTTTCTTGAAACTATTCTCCGGCGAGTGCGACGGATTCGTGACCAGTTTGCCGGCCACCGGCGTTCCCGCCGGCGCTTCGACCAGAAAATCCAAAATGAATCGAGCCGCGCCTTTCATCATGGGGTAGCCGTGCTTCGCCAAATAGTCCCGGTCACCGTTGAAGCGGTAATACTCCATGAGATCGCGCGTTGTCCAGGCCGCGCCGACCGGCCAGACACCTTGCACACCGTCCGCAGGCGGCGTGAAGCCAAAGATGTCCGAGAGATGATGCACCACCCAGCCACGCGCACCGTAATGAACTTTCGCGGTCTTCTCGCCGTACGGAACGAGGCTTTCCAGATAATCAAACAACGGCAGATGACACTCGGCGAGATTGCACACTTCCGCCGGCCAATAGTTCATCTGGAGATTGATGTTGAAATGATAATCGCTGTTCCACGGCGCGTTGTAATGCTGGCACCATTTACCTTGAAGATTTGCCGGCAGCGTGCCGGGCCGTGAACTGCCCATCAGGAGGTAGCGGCCGAATTGGAAATAAAGCGCGATCAGCTGCGGATCTGTCGCGCCGTCCCGCACCGCCTTCAAGCGTTCGTCGGTCGGCAGATTGACGGTATCGGTCGTGCCGAGGTCGAGTTTAACGCGTCGAAACAGGAGCTGATGATCGGCAATGTGGGCGGAAAGTAGTTGGCGATAGGATTTCTTTTCGGCACTTTTCAACGCTGCTTCACAGCGCGCTGTGGCATCAGCGGAGATGTCACTCGCATTTTTATAACTGGTCGCGCCCACCAGCAAAAGCGTGACTTCATTGGCGTTCTCGACCTTGAGTTCGCCGTCCTTGGTAGTCACTCGTCCGCCGCTAATATTCGCCTGAAGTTGCGCCTCATATTTCAACCCGAGGTGTCCGCTCATGGCCAGGCGGTTCTCCGCCACGGCAACGGTGGTCGCGCCGCGGCGTTTCAGCGTGGCGGTAAAACTCACCTTGCCCCGGTGGTCGGCCTTGAGATGAATCACGATGACCTGATCCGGCGCACTTGCAAAAACTTCCCGGGTAAACCGAACTCCATCCACACCGTAACTTACTCCGGCGACACCTGTGTCTAAATTAAGCTCGCGACGATAGCCAGTCACAGCGGTCGCCGCAGGCAGCTCCAGGACTAGGTCGCCGAGTGTTTGGTAGGACTTTACGTGTGGCGGGTTTCCCATCATCTTGTCGCCCGCCAATTTCGTGGCTTCCGCGTTCTTGCCCGCAAAGAGCAAACGGCGAACTTCCGGCAAGGCAATCAGCGCTTCTGGATTGGTGAAATCACCGGGCTGGCCATCCCAAACCGATTCCTCGTTGAATTGGATCCGCTCGTGGTCGATGCCGCCAAAAACCATGGCGGCGAGCCGGCCATTGCCAACCGGCAGTGCTTCCGTTTCCCACTTGGTGGCAGGGCGGCGGTACCAAAGGGTCAGCGGTTCGGCTGGCGGCGGTGTTTCTTGCGAAAAAACAAATTGTGACTTTGGATTTTCCGCCTCCAGCTCGGCCGGCGGCGCGGCAAGTAAATGACCCGCTGCAAAAAGACCGACGGCCAACACGACGTTAATTGCTTTCATAATTTTATTGCTCCTGCACCAGCCCGACGTCGATGTAACCGCCGGGATCATTTTTGTGGCAATGCACAGCGATCTCGTTAATGCCGGGCTTGAGAGTCTCGGCCGCCCCGGGCTGGAGATCAAATTCCTCATAGCCTAGACTGCGGCCGCTGAGTTTCAATGCCAATGTTCCATTGATGAATACTTCGGCATCCTGGCCGTTACAAACCTTGAGCGCCGGATGGTTCAACTTTCCTTTCGGCAGAGAAATCTGGCGACGCAGCCACAAGTCATCGGTCCTCCAAGTTGTGCGCACAGGCGCATTGGTGAAATTGCCACCACCAAAACCAGCCGCCCCGACCGGCCAACACGCGTCATCAATTTCCCGTGTGACCCAGGCGTCGCTCGGTTTCTCAAAGGTATAACGCCAAGCGACTGGCTGGGTTTCAGAGGTCGGCACCACGACGGCAAAAACAGTCGGCGGCCCAAACTCCCCGCGGTGAGCGGCCGCAACCTGCTTCGCGTCCACCTTCAGATGTTTGCGGTCATAAGTGAGCAGCCCGTTGCATTCGGTTTCCACGTCAGTTAACTGTGTGTAAACCGCCGCACTAAGTCCTTCGTTCTTGAGCTGCCAAACCTGCTGCCAGAATTCCACATACTTGCGCGTCAAGGCGCGCTCACCGCTCATGCCAGTGTAACCCCAGGCATTCTTCTCCACCCAAGTATGCCTGGGAACCGTCAATCCAAGGCCGCCAAATTCGCCCAACACGGCGGCGCGAGCCGGCTCGACCGCGGGACAAACCGGTGTCGGATAATTGTGATGGTCAATGATATCTCCGACATGGGCGTCGTACCAGCCGCTGGCGCTGTTGATGAGCCGGGACGGATCCAATTCCTTCACCCATCTCGTGATGCGCGGTGTTTCATACTGGCCCCAGTTCTCATTGAAGATCGTCCAGACGATGATTGACGGATAGTTGTAATGCGTCTCAATCATCGCCTTGAGTTCGGTCTCGAATACTTGCGCGGCCTCGGGAAAATTGACTACTCCGTCGTGATCCATGCCTGCCGCCTTGCCGCCATCGGCGCACGGCATGTCCTGCCAGACGAGCAGACCGAGTTTGTCGCACCAGTAATACCAGCGCGCCGGCTCCACCTTGAGATGCTTGCGAACCATGTTGAAACCGAGCCGTTTCATTTCGGCAATGTCAAAGCGCAAAGCCTCGTCAGTCGGTGCCGTATAAACCCCGTCGGGCCAGAAGCCCTGATCCAAAGGTCCGGATTGGAAAACAAACTTGTTGTTGAGCAGGATGCGCGTCAGGTTTTTCTCATCCTTGCCGATGGATATTTTGCGCATGCCAAAGTAACTCGTCACGACGTCGTCGCCCATTTCAACGTTCAAAGTATACAGAAACGGATCATCGGGAGTCCATAATCGGGCATTCTTGATCGGCAGTTCCAAATCCGCTCCCGCCTTTCCGGTAACTTGAACCACCAACCTCTTTCCAGTGAAGGCTGACACCCTGACACTCCCCGGCGTCGTCCCGCCTAAAGTCAATATGCGCAGTCGCAAAACTCCTGCGTCCACATCGGGTGTAAGTTTCAATTCACTGATGTAGTTCGCTGTTACTTCCTCCAACCAAACCGTCTGCCAGATTCCCGAAGTCGAGGTGTAGGCAATGCCACCGGGCTTGTCGAAGCGCTTATAGTTCTGCTTGCCGTCTGGTTGATAAGTCGTCGTCTGCGGGTCATAAACCTTGATCGTCAGATCATTTTCATCACCCAGCCTGACCGCGTCGGTGATGTCGAAGGTGAAGGGGTCGTAGCCGCCCCGATGTTCACCCACGACTTTACCGTTCACCCATGCCTTGGTTTCCCAATCCACCGCACCAAAATGCAAGAGTAGGCGTTTTCCGGCAGAAACGTTTGGAACCCTAAAATCGCGGTGGTACCAAAGCCGGTTGGTAGGCATCAGCACCCGTCTTACGCCAGATAACGCAGATTCGAGAGGAAATGGCACGAGAATTTTTCCGTCATACCGCCGGGGTGCAGAAAACTCCGCCGGTTGAATCGCGTAGTCCCAAAGTCCGTTGAGGTTTGACCACTCTTTCCGAACCATTTGCGGTCGAGGATAATCCGGTAGCGGATTTCGTGGATTTACGTCGGCGGCCCACGGCGTCATGATATGACCGGCCACAAGCTTCCAGGACGCGGCTTGCTGGGAAACGGGGATCAGGGCCAGCGACAAGGCCATTCCAATAAGTTTCCATCTCGCGGCGCAATTCATTTGATTGAAACCTTCACTTGCGGTCGCTCAGGGTTGCTCAAGGAAGGTGGGAGCTGGGAAGCGGCCGAACCCCAGTCTTTGTTGGGAGTTGCGCCCATCACAAGATCCAGCGTGCCGCCGGCGACAATTTCGGCGTGAGTAATCCAAGCCCGTTCCAGTGTCCTGCCATTGAGCTTTGCGCTTCTAATATAAACATTCGTCGCCGAGTTGTTGCGCGCCCGCACGGTGAACTGGCGCCCTTGGTAATAATGCCCGTCAAGCCGAATACTTACTTTGTCGAACAACGGGCTGCCAATGATGTAAACGCCATCCACCGGCGAGACAGGATGAAAACCAATTGCACTTAAGATATACCAGGCAGACATCTGGCCGACATCCTCGTTGCCGCAAAGTCCTTTCACTCCGGCGCCGTAGGCCTGGTCCATGATGAACCGCGCCCATTTCTGCGATAACCAGGGCGCCCCGGCATAGGCGAACAGGTAGGCGGTATGATGCACCGGCTCATTGGCGTGGTTGCAGTAATCATTCCACTTGAAACTGGGCGGAGTCTTTTCGAAGAACTCGTTCAGGTAGGAAATGAAATAATCCCTGCCCATCAACTCGATCAACCCGGCGACATCATGCGGCACAAACCAGCCCTGCTGGTAGGGATTGCTTTCAACACAGCCCTGCCCCCCTGCCGTGGCGCCTTTCCAAGCCGTCCAAGAGCCGTCAGATTTTTTTGCGCGCATGTTTCCAACGCCGGGGTCATAGATATTTCGGTAGTTCAGCGAACGTTTAAACAATCGCTCCGCATCGTCCATCCGGCCCAGCGCCTGGGCAAACCGGCCTGCGCAGTAATCAAAATAAGCATCCTCCAGCGTCCAGGAAATGCTGCCCGGAACAAACCCGAGCTTGTCGTAATCCTCGAGGCTGGCCCGGCTGCTTTTCGGTCCCAGCACGCTCTGACGGCATAATGCGTAAGCCTTTTGCGCGTCGTAACCCCGAATGCCTTTCAAGTACGCGTCGGCAAAAACAGAAACGGCCGGATCCCCGATCATGCAGCCGGACTCCACGCCGACGATTTCCCAGCGCGCAAGGTGGCCGCGGCCGCTGAGTTCGGCCTGTTGCATCAGCGAGTTTACCATGTCGTTGACCACGTCGGGTCGTATAATCGTCAGGAGCGGGTACTGGCTGCGAAACACATCCCAACCGCTGAAGATGGTGCGGTAAGTGAACGTCTCAGTCCGGTGAACCTGGCGGTCCGCGCCGGCGTAACGACCGTCCACGTCGGAAAACTCCCGGGGATCAATCATGGAATGATAAAGCGCGGTGGCGAACGCCTCGCGTTGCACGTCGCTGCCGCCTTCCACCGCCACGCCCGCCAGCGCCTCCTCCCATAATTGATGCGCCTGTCGCTGCACCCGCTCAAAATTCCAATCTGCAATGTCGTGCTCCAGGTTGGCCCGTGCCCCCGCAACGCTCACAAAGGAAATGCCTGCCTTGAGCAAGACCGTCTCCCCCTGAGTGGTGGCAAACTCCGAATAAAACCCAAGGTGCTTGCCTTCCGACTCGCGGCATCCGGCCTGCACCTTTGCCGCCGCCACAAGGTCCCGATAACGCTGGCTTTCGACGTCTTCCAATTTGCGCTTCCCCCCCTCCGGAAGGTCTGCCGACCAAACCCCGAAGTTAGTCAGCGGTCGGCTGAACTGGGCGTAGAAATAGACGGTATAGTCGGCTTTGCCGCCGCCATTCCCCCACCCTCCTCCGGCAGGAGTGCAATGCATCCAGCCTTCGATGGTGTGTTCATCCACTAATTTCACAGATTGCCTGACGGCTGTGCCCCCGACACGGCGGGCCAAATCAATTTGGATGCGCGATTGATCTGATTTTGGAAAAGTAAATCGCAGGATGCCCGCACGCGGCGCCGCAGCCATCTCGGCTCGAACCCCATAATCGTCCAGCGTCACCGCGTAATAACCTGCCTTGGCCGTCTCGGTTTCGTGATGAAACCGCGAACGATAACCATCCTCGGAACCATTCAAACCGCGCTCGGTTCTTAATCTGCCAACCGTCGGCATGACCAGAAAATTTCCGAAGTCGCCGAACCAGCCGACCCCGCTCATGTGTGTGAAGCTAAAGCCTTCAATGGTTTTGTGATGCCATGAGTATCCCGACCCGTTGTCGCCACCCGTGATGGTGTCGGGACTAAGCTGAACCAGTCCAAACGGAGTGGCGGCGCCGGGAAAAGTTTTACCCTCGCCGAACTCCCGGCTCGTGCTGGCGCCAACCATTGGGTTGATGCAGTCCACCAACGGTTTGGCCGCGGCTGCCTCCGCCAGAACCGCGCTGGAGAAAATCATTCCCAGCACGAGCGCGGTCCTTGAATAGCGTCTGGTAGCGAGGTTCACGGGGTGACTTTCGGCAGCGGAAGTTTTTCAGTCGTGGCAGCCGCGACCTTCACCGGCGGCGACCATTTTGGGTCGGCCGGATGTTCCGAGGTGAGCGCGCAAGTGTCGCCATACTGTTTCTGGGCCTGTTCCAGCAGCGCCAGCATTTGCTTGAATTTTTCCGAGCAACCAGGTTGGTCCGCGAGATTTTGCATTTCATGAGGATCATTCTGCAAATCGAAGAGCTGGCTGTAGTTGATCTTGGGATAGCGGATCAGCTTCCACTGCTGATCCCGGATCGAGCGCTGCACGTCGGTGTAACAGGTAAAGCAGTAGTCGCGCACCTTCTGAGCTTTTCCAGTGAGAATCGGGGCCAGACTTTGTGCGTCTAGGCCATCCGGGATCTTCACCCCGATCAAGTCGCAAATGGTTGGGAAAATATCCATCAGGTAGGCGAAGGCGTCCGTGCTGCCTTTGGGAATTCCCGGCCCGACAAAAACCAACGGCACGTGCATGCCGCCGAATTCGTAGAGGTTTTGCTTACCCAAGAGCCCGTGCTCGCCAAGCGAAAGGCCGTTGTCGCCTGCAATGATGATGATCGTGTTCTCAAACTGCCCGACATCTTTTAGCGCCTGCACGATGCGTCCCACGTGGTCATCCCAATAGGTCGTTGAGGCGTAGTATCGAGCGAGCTTGCCGGTGACGTCGGCGCGCGTTCGCGGCCACGGCAACGTTTGCTCGTCGCGAATGATCATCTCGCCGTTGTCGAACGGATGCAGCGGCAGAAAGTTCACCGGCAGCGGAATCGCTTCGGGGCGGTAGCGCGGATAATAATCCGGCGGAGCGAACTGCGGATCATGCGGCTCATTGCTCGCCATGTGCAAAAACATCGGCTGCTTGCCGGCATGTTCGTGGATGAATGCGATGATGTTGCTGGCGTTGTTGGCGGAGTTATACCCATTCACATGCACATCAAAAGTCTTGCAGAGGTCGTTCGGGTTTGCGCCGAATTTGCCGCTGCGGATCGTGGTATAGCCCGCCGCTTTCATGGCTTGCGGAAAGGTCGTTGTCTTGCCGTCGCCGTAGCCTTTGTTATGAAAAAGCTGAAGCCCCGTATAAATCATGGTGCGACTCGGCAGACACACCGAACCAACATGCGCGCCAAACACATACGCATGCCGAAAAATCAGGCCCTGCTCCACCAATCGGTCGAGGTTGGGCGTTTTCACGCATGAATTCCCCAGTGCTCCCAGACCGTCGGGCCGCAAATCGTCGGCCAGCAGAAACAGGACATTGGGTTTCACCCGCACCGATTCCTTTGAAGCATCGGGTGCGGCATGCGCATTGGTGACGACCGCCATCGTCAGTTGCAGGACCACAACCATCCGGGAAAATCTATACCCCATAAATTGCCTCACCTTGTCGCCATTTCGTCTAATTGTATGGTTCTTGGTCATTTTCAAAAGTAAATAATCGCCATGTCGAAGAATTGGTTGCCGGCAGTTTCACGTGCATGAACCGCAATCGTATTCATGCCTTTGTTCAGGGCCTTCCGGAGTTCCTCGGAGGCGTCATGCAGAAAGTAACGGCCAACCCGACCACTTACACCCAGGATTTTGTTTCCGTTGACGTAAACGTCAGTATCCGAACTTTGGGAGATAACCACCGCGGCAGCCGCGAAGTTTGCGCCGTCAAACTCAATGTTTTTGCGAAGGTAAAGGTCACCACCCGTCCATGTCGTGCGGATCTGTCGCGCTCGGTCCTGTCCAAACGGCGCGGGGCCGCTCGGCCAGGCGCTGTCGTCGCAAGTCTTGCTGGCCCAATTGCCCGGCGGCGTTCCGGTCAAATACCGCCAGGGAGTGCAGAGCCTTCCATCCTGCACGGCGCCGGCAAGGACCTTCCAGGGATCAGGACACGGTTTCGGCAAAGGAGCCGCCAGCTCGCCGCGCTCGTAGGCCGCCTGGCGCGAAGTTATCGCGTGAAGTTTCGTCAGGTCAAACTTGGGGCGCCGGTTATAGTAATAAAGGCCGTTGTGTTCCTGCTCAATGTCGGTCAATTGTGTATAGCAGAAACCGAACAGGTTTGGGTTGTCCAGCAACGCATTGAGCGTGCCTTGATAGCGTGTATAAAATTCCTCCAGACTTTTGGGGGCATCACCATAACCCCAGCCACCTTCGGTCGCCCAACCGATTCCACCCATCTCGCTGATCATAAACGGCACGCCACAATCTCCAACCGGAGCGGTCTGAGCAGAATAACGCGCCGGCAGCCCCGGCTTCTCAGCGGTGCTGTTGAAATTGAAGTAATCCAGCCAGCGCTGTCGAAAAGTCACCGGATTGCCATCGTAATTATGAGCGTCGCGGACCTCCGGATGCGGCAGGGTATGACTCCATCCGCTGCATTCCAGCGCCGGGCGGGTGGGATCAACCGCTTTGGTTACATTCCAAACCACCTGCTGGATTTCGGCCGCCCGGCCGCTGGTTTCATTGAACGGGCACCAGCCGACGATGGCTGGATGGTTGCGGTCCCGCTGCAGCACCTCGGTCCACTCGGTCAGGTAAGGCGCATACCCGGCCGGATCATAGTGATAGCCGGAATTGGGAAATTCACCCCAGACCAGGTAGCCGAGTTTGTCGGCCCAATACAGAAAGCGTGGCTCAAAAACTTTCTGATGCAGTCGGGCGCCGTTGTAACCAGCCGCCATGGACATTTCGATGTCATGCTTCAGGGCGTCGTCTGATGGAGCCGTCCAGAGTCCGTCCGGATAAAATCCCTGGTCGAGAATAAGACGCTGAAAGACCGGTTGGTCGTTGATCAGCATGCGCCGCCCCTGGATGGTGACCTTCCGCAAGCCAAAGTAACTTCGCATTTCATCCACGACGTTCTTCCCGCGATACAGAGTGAATTTCAAGTCATAGAGAAAAGGAGAGCCCGGCTGCCAGAGCTTTTTCTTGCGCAGATTGACCACCAGCCGCTGATTCCGCCAACTACCTGCCGCGGCGTCTGAGCCGACCAACTTGCCATCGGCGAAAGCTTGGACGACGAGCTTTAGATCGGGGTCTGAACCGTTGATCGCCGCCTCGATCAAGACGCGGGAATGGTCAGGGTCGGCGACGACGGAAAAGTTTTCAACAAAGGATGAACCCACCGCCTCCAGCCAAACGGGCTGCCAGATGCCAGTCGTGCGCGTGTAATCACCGCCATCGCTCTTGACATAAGATTGCTTCCCGCCGGGTTGCAGGCCGCTCCGCAACGCATCATGAATGCGCACGACCAGCTCGTTCTGCCCCGGATGCAACAGCTTGGTGATGTCAAAACTGAACACGGCATTTCCACCCACGTGAGTGCCGGCTAATTGACCGTTCACATAAACCCAGGCCCGATAATCCACCGCGCCAAAATGCAGCCGGATGCGGTGGCCGCTCATCGCCGCCGGCAATTCCATCATCCGGCGATACCAGGCGTCCTCGAAATAGTTGGTGTTGCCAAAACCAAGGCCGGACAAGTTGCTCTCCGGGCAGAAGGGCACGATGATTTTCTTGGCAAGATCCTGTCCCGAAGCCAGGCCGCGCGCTTCGCCGTCGGCGGCGCGGTCAATTTCAAATTGCCATTCGCCATTAAGCGTCATCCAGTTAGTGCGGAAGGCATCCGGCCGTGGATGTTCCGGACGCGGCACGGCAGCCTTCGCGCAGTCCACAATTAAAAAAACGACCGCTACCGGCACTACCAGCCGGCCGACCATCAAGCGCAGGGAATCAACAATACCCAACCTCATGGCGACAGATTGGTGAGATTTGCGCGATAGGCAGCGCTCAAGTCCGGTACAGGACGAAAGCCTTTCGACTGCGGCATCACCATATTAAGTGCAAACCGTCGAACGTTCCTGCCAAAATTATGTCCTGACTTTCCCATTGAGGGTTCAACCACCGCTTGACACGTTCCCCATGCTTCAAGCGGTTGATCAGGATAACAAGGATGAGCCCGCAGTCCTATACCTCGTGAGAGGTATTGGCTCGCAGAATGATTCGAGGGCCGGATCCTATTTCGAGCCTGGAAACCGGCCGAGTTTTTGCGTTGGGACTCAAAAAAGGACGGGCGCTCTCCTTTGCCCCAAAAGCATCTGCGGCAAAGAACGAACGTCTGCATTGAAATTTCCGCCAATCAGTCGCTTCGTTGACTCGTGCCCCCTGCGGTTCACTCCTTGTCCCACATTGCCCGAGGGTCGCCTTTGGGATATTGAAAGCCCACCGCTGACGCCTTGCTGACTTCGGAGTGTCCGTCCAGAAATCCAAGGTTGCAGCGTTGGTTATGGCGGTTTACCGGTCGCTGCGGCAGCGAATCATAGTCACCCGTGCCGGGACACCGCAGAATGATGCACACCCATTCGCGTCCGCCGAGCGTGTCATTGGCGGGAATCCATTTGTCCGGATCAGGTTCCGTCGGATTGCTGACGGCCTGCGCATCCGCGAAAACCACCGTGGCCGCCGGGTGCCTGATTTCGGTTTCCTTGGTGCTTCCCGTCAGCCATTTGCCAATCTCCGGGTAGTTCATCCCAATGGCGAGTTTGTTGGTCCAAAAGGTCACGCTGGGACATTCAAATGAGCGAAAATCCCTGGTGATATAGCGTTCCCTGCGAAAAATATCCGGCCACCAGGTCACGTCTGGCCCGCTGGTGTTGAACACATTGCTTGGGTCGCCGCCGGCTTCGCCGTACATCATATAAACCCCCTTGTGATCGTCAGTGTAAAGCTTGTGTGCCAGGGTGATCTGCCGCATGTTGCTGGCGCAGATGGTCCGCCGGGCCTGTTCCTTGGACTTGGCCAGCGCCGGCAGCAGCAGCGCCGCGAGGATCGCGATGATGGCAATGACCACAAGCAACTCGATCAGGGTGAACGCGCTGCGCGCATTGCGTTTCATTGATCAGCCTTCCAATCCCCATCCCGGAATTTCGGGTTGCCCCGGCTGCCGTTGGCGGACGGGTTGAGGCCCGCAATGGCAGAGGGTGGAGCTTTGTTTGGAGAGCAGTATTTTCATCCAAACCACTTAATTGGGGGCGGTGGCGTGCGAGGTGAACCAGACCCAGTCCGCGTTTTGACTGTTCACCCCCACGGGCCGCACACCTCCGGCATGGTATCCCTGGCCCGCCACCGTCGGAATCTTCAAAACCGAGGTTTGCCACCGGTGGCCTTCCCCGTGACCATCGGCAAACGAAAAGCCGCACGCGCTGGTCGCGTGGTAGGCACCGGGGACATCCGGAAAGAAGCCCGTCGGACCGCCCACGCCCACGGGATCAATTTGCAGGTAACCGTCGTTCAGGGTGCTCATGCTCTCTTCGCACCAGATGAAGGCGGCGGACGGGCTGAGAGACGACAGTGACAAGTCCGTCAGTTTTTGGAACACCCGGTAAGCACTGCCGCCTCCGTTCAGTCCTGCCGGCGGGGCCATTTGGCCGTTCATCGAATAGCTGCGCAGCCGCTGACCGTTTTGGGACGGGATGGTATCGCCCGGGCATTTGTAAGCATTAATCTGCCCGACCAGATAAGGCGCCAGGAGGGCTGACTTATACAATGCGCGATCAATGTTCTTCGTAGAGAAGAACCAATCCTCACCGAGAATGGCCGGACACCAGCCAGTTTGCGGCGTGCTGAAGGGGGCATTGGGCACCATGTAGTCGCGGTTGTCAGCGGCATACAGGTGCCAGGCAATCTGCATCTGCCTCAAATTACTCACGCATATGGTCAACTGCGTCCTGGTCTTGGCACTGGTTAGGGCAGGCAGCAGCAGCGCCGCGAGGATCGCGATGATGGCGATCACCACGAGCAGCTCGATCAGCGTGAAGGCGTACCTGCGGCCAGTGCCTGCGGAAGCAGAAGTGGTTGCACTGAGGTGGGAACCGGCAGATCGGAGGAATGATTCGTGCGATGCTGGCATGGGTCAATGGTTCTGGCCCGGAGTGCGCTCGATTACCAACCACCGAAGGTCGGCGTCATTGGGACCGGGAGTCAGGGCCGCCCCCAACACCATCCAGTTACCATACCTGACGGGCTGAACCGTGTTTGCGGACTGCCATTTATGCACCTCTGAATGGCCATCAGCAAACGAAAGTCCCACTGCTCGATTGTGATAGCTGGCGGGAAAATCCACGTAAGCCGGAGTGTCGGTGTCCACGAACATGGCACAGTCATTTATCGAATCCGGATGCTCATCCATGAAGGTCCACGCCATGGCGGAAGACATGTGTAACTGCGAAAGCTTCGTCATTTTATAACAACCGGAAGGACATGCGCCATCTCCCCACACGCCGTTCAAAGACATGCTCCGCACCCGACTGGTCAAGTGGGCCAAACTCGCAGGCAACGCCTGATCACCGCCGAGAAACACGTCAGCCGGACAATGGAAAACCGCCACGGATTTGGCGGTATACGGAGACAACAAGCAATAATAGGGATCCTTCAGGTAGGAAGTGTTGAAGTTGTCGGGGTTGGAACCGGACCAGTCGAGCCAGCCTGTAACCCAGTTACCGCCGGAGCCGTTCGAGTTGGGGGCAAGAGCGTCATTGTGATCAGTGGCGTACATCAACCAGGCCAGATCCAGTTGTCTGGTGTTGTTCATGCACTGAATGGCCTGCGCCCTGATTTTCGCCCTGCTCAGAGCGGGCAGCAGCAACGCCGCGAGGATCGCGATGATGGCGATCACCACCAGCAGTTCGATCAGGGTGAAACCTTGCCGAAGCCGACCATGGTCAAAAGTTCTTGGTTTCAAGGCGCGCACTCGGTTCCGCTCACCGCGTTGGGTTCAAGATCAAGGCCGAACTTTTGGACTGAAGCCAGTCTATGTCCACATTATTGGGCGAACCCCAGCCAATGGAAATGTTCCCCCAAGTATAAGGAATTTGCCACTTGTGAATTTCCGAATGCCCGTCCGCAAATGAAAAACTGCCCGCGCGGTTGTGATAACTCGCGGGACAGTCGGTCGAGCGCTTCCCGGCCCAGTTGAGCGGGTCATAAGTATCCATGTCCGTGGCAAAAAAGGCGTCATTGATGGTCGGCCCCTCGTCGAGCAGGACAAACGTGTTGACCGGACCCGGGCGAAGCATGTCAGTGGTTTTGTTGTAAACATAG
>Ga0075030_100000010_pt1 | contig 115837 bp, 100 predicted proteins | sample LitLauG_LLR_2012_FD_71393 | JGI IMG/M metagenome (GOLD analysis project Ga0075030, IMG submission 71393) | Freshwater sediment microbial communities from Pennsylvania, USA - Little Laurel Run_MetaG_LLR_2012 | ecosystem: Environmental > Aquatic > Freshwater > Creek > Sediment | place: USA... | reverse complement strand
ATCCGCTCACCACCCGATGTTACGGGTTCGAACCCGAAGTCTCTCCCCCGACTCCGTAGCACTGCTCAGCCAGCCGTTAGGGCGTTCACGGCCCTAGGGAGAGTTCAGTTCCACCGTACACGCAACGCTTCGTGGCCACGAAGAAATACTGTTGGGAGCAACGCGGTGGGCGTCCCTCCTAATTCGAAAGTAACATGCACTGTCAAGGGGTTTCGGAACTTAATATCTGTATCTGATTGATTCTGGGGCGAAGAAATATTTAATTTCCTTGTGACTGACCAATTGGCAGGTCCCCGATTTCGGCGATGAGCGGGACCGAGAGGAGGAGGTCGATGTCGCGGGGGACTGCCGGGCGGTCCCTAGCCTAGTGTCCTGTGTCAGGAGTCCTGCAACGACGTCGAATGGCGGTCGCACTCAGAGGTCCGACGTACTATGCTGCGGGGTGGGTTCCGCGTCATCTCCGAAGATAGTTGGATCTCGAAGCCGCCAGTTGTGCCAGCCGGTCCTGTTGCCCCATTGAAGCGGCTGGTGGTCCACTCGACCGCTCGTGCACCCGGTCGAGCTTCGCCAGAAGCGCGATGTTCGGGTCGGGGTACGTCCACGGAAACTCCCGCCGGCTGGTCCCGTTACAATCTCCACGCAGGCCGGATGGCTGCAAGCGCCTGCGGTGGCGGATGAATCGGTGTACAATAGCGATGCTGTTTGTTACACCTGTTTTACTTTCCCGAAAGGGGTTGGGGAGACTGCCGGGCCATGGAAAAACCAGCTCAAAATATCCAAGACAGCTTTTTGAACAACGCGCGCAAGGATAAAATCGTTCTGACAATCTACCTTATGAGCGGCGTTAAGCTCTCCGGAAGAATCAAGAGTTTTGACAAATATTCACTGGTTCTGGAGACCAACAACCAGGAGCAATTGATCTTCAAGCACGCCATATCCACGGTGGTTACGCAGAAATCGGCGCACTCGTACAGCGCGCCGGCTGCCAGCCAGAGCGCAGCCGCCCCTGCCGGTTCCAGCGCGCCTAGCACCCCTTCGGAGGCTTGACACACGGCACCCCGCAACGCCGTTCGAGAACGGGCGATCCTGGTGGGGCTGGAGTGGAAGACTCGCGGGCCTCGCGGCCAGCCGGGCGCCTTTCGCATCGAGGAATCCCTGGAGGAACTTGCCGAACTGACCGCCAGCGCCGGCGCCCTCGTCGCCGGACGGGTCTGCCAGGCTCTCCCCGCGCCCGAAGCCGCCACCCTGATCGGTCGCGGCAAGGTCGAAGAACTGGCCGCGGCCGTGAAGGCGGATGCCATCGATGTCGTCATCTTCGATCAGGATCTTACTCCTACCCAGCAACGCAACCTGGAAAAGGCGCTCGACACCAAGGTCATCGGCCGCACCCAGCTCATCCTCGACATTTTTGCCGGGCGGGCGCGCACGCGCGAAGGCCGGCTGCAGGTGGAACTGGCGCAGTTGAGCTACGTCCTGCCCCGGCTGACCGGACACGGGATCGCCATGTCGCGGCTGGGCGGCGGTATCGGCACCCGCGGCCCAGGCGAAACCAAACTCGAAACCGACCGCCGCCGCATCGCCAAGCGAATCCAGAAACTCGAGGACGAACTGGAAAGTGTGCGCGCGGGACGCAGCCTGCACCGCCAGCGGCGCAGCGACGTTCCGCTCGCCACGCTGGCGCTGGCCGGCTACACCAACGCCGGCAAATCGACCCTCTTCAACCGGCTCACGCAGTCCGGCGTCTTAGCCGATGCCCGCATGTTCGCCACGCTCGATCCGACGGTGCGGCCCATGGTCCTGCCCTCGCGCCGGCGCGTGCTGATCAGCGATACCGTGGGCTTCATCCGCAACCTGCCCACCACGCTGGTCAAGGCCTTCCGCGCCACTCTGGAAGAGGTCAATGAGGCCGCGCTGATCCTGCACCTGGTCGATGTCTCGGCCCCCGCCGCCGCCGAGCATACGGCGCACGTCGCCAAGGTGCTGGGCGAAATCGGCGCGGGCGAGATCCCGCAGATCCTGGTGCTGAACAAGATCGACCGGCTCCCATCCGGCGAAGGCCCGCCCGAAGCGGATTCTCTGCAACGCCGCCTGTTGAGTGAGGCCGGCGCCCACGCCGAGACTCGGGCCGTGGCCGTTTCCGCTCTGACCGGCGCCGGCACGGATCGCCTGCTGGCCGCAATTGACGAGGTGCTCCCCCTCGACCCGATCGTGCGCGAGACCTTTCACCTGCGTGCCGGCGATGGGGCCAGACTTGCGTTGCTCCATGAATTCGGCCGCGTTTTGGCGACGCGCTATATCGGAGAGGATTGCGAGGTCGATGCCGAAGTCCCCGAGTCCCTGAAGCGCCGTCTGGAATAGCGTGGCGAATCCTTTTATCACAAAATCCACAATTCGTGTGGAAAACTCTGTTGGAAAGTGGCGCCGTCGCTGCCCAAAGTGACGCCAAAAGAGGCACTTACCACGTTTTGAACCACCCGGCAGCAGTTGTTTGTAGCTGGCTGAAAGTAATAGGGTTTGCAACCAAAACCAAAAGCCATCGGAATTGTTGCAAGTGGGTTACGGCACCATGGGGCCGACCGGCGGCGATTTCCACAGTTCATGGGGTAAATTCCCTGGATGGAAACGGTGTGGGCCGGTCTGCTAAACTGGGATTTTCCCCCGGCGGCGTAGCTCAGCTGGCTAGAGCGAGGGTCTCATAATCCCTAGGTCCGCAGTTCGAGTCTGCGCGCCGCCACCAATTCTCCTCAACAGTTTGCATCGAGTCGGTAGGGCCTCCGAAACGGTGCTTGTTAAACGTCAGCCGTTGGGTCGCTTCCTCCTTTTGTAGGCCTGTCTTCATCACGAGATCCTCGATTGAATCGCTGATATCGCCCCAGGCCGATCCGTCCGGCCGATGGAATACGAAATCCGACTCCGCAGGCTTTTGGCGAGCTGCGCGTGCACAGCGTCGCGAGCCGCCGGCGCCAACGGGATGTAGCGGTGCTGATAGTTCTTGACATGGAAGCCGGTTCGCGGCTTGTGTTCGTGAGGTGTTAGCTTTCATTTCATGAAGACATAATCGAGGAGCTTTTCAGGCTTCGGACGCAGGTCACCGATCACCGTCTGGAAGCTGGGTAAGTTCGGGACCAGCGGCCCCAACCATTGCTCCCACGTTCTCTCCACATAAGCCAACATCTTGTGCTGGAAGAAATCGGCGGCGGTCCTGAATTCGACAGCTTTTCGATGTGTTGCAGGATGGCGCGGAGCTTCTCGGCCACGATTTCTTCCAACGCATACACCGAAGCGGAAGCCTCCAGAGCTTCGCCGTACTCGTGGAGAATCGGTTTGCGGGAAGCGGCCCTGAGGATGCGCTCATCGACGGAGACTTCGATGATCACGCGCGTTTGCGGCCGGCGCTGCCAGGGAAGCTGCACCCGAATGGCGAACGCTTCCTGACCGCCGGGATGCGGTTCCTTTTCGGCGTAGCGTTCGCAGGTCACGGTGACCGGCGCATATTCGTTCAGAAGACGGGCGGCGGCCGCGGTTGCTTCACGAACCGCCTGCTCCATCGCTTCACCCGTTGGCACGCCTGTCTTCAAGGGCGGGACGGCGTTAAAGAAGTGCTTCATCGGCGATTGACGAGCGACTCCCGCAGGGGAGCGGTTTGGTCGATGCCGGCCAGAAGCCAAGACAGCAGATAATCGCGCTCAATGGCTTCCCACGGTAGCCCCCGACCGGCGACGCGCGGCATCGAGCCGGCTGCGGAGCGGTTTCATGGCCGTAGACGCCCCGGCAGATTTTCTTGGATGTGCCAGCGCGTATCTTAAGGACCCTGCGAGGGTCCGGGGGATCCAGCTTCCGAAATCCCTTGACCCGAATCGCCAGGAGGGCCTGCAGTTGATCAGAAGCGACCCCTCGCCGCTCCAGCACCCACCCGAGAAGCCTGGCAGCCGCCGCATCGAGGCGACAGGCGTACTCGATGATGCGCGGAATATTCGATTGGGACCCACGCACGTCAAACGCATGGAGAACCTCCGCAAAAATCGCCACAATACTGGGGCATCGAGAGTCCGTTCAGGAGCGTTCGCTCGGGATCCGTGAACGTCACCTGCGCTTCGCCGACCCATGCCTTTTCGAAACCGAAGAACCGCTCGGGTTTCACGCGGACGCATCGGTACCCAATGCCGCTCACGCGAAGCACGTCCTTAACTTAACGTCTGCTGGTCCCCGCGCCCGGCTGCGAGGCAGCCGTGGCCTCGGTCGTGGTCAGGACGAAAACCGTTTGGGGAGCTTGTTCAGTCAAACCGTGGTGGTGGAGCGCCGACCAGGGGCTGATCGCGGCCGGTCGAACCAGGCGCATGGCAATCTCGAACTCGTGTGCCGGGGGGACGCCCGGTAAGGCCGGCGAGATGGTGTAGAGGCATCGACGCAAGGCGACAATCCACCCAGTTTCCGGAGATGATACCGATGTCGGATCAGTCGAGTAGAAGTTTCGCCGGCGAAGTCCGTTGGGAGCCATGGCCGGGCGAGCGGACGCGCCAGTCACCTGTCTCCTTGTTCTATGATGTGGAACAATGCGAATTACCAGGCTCCTGACTATTCTTGCCTTGTGCTCCTTCGCGAGCGCGTCCGGTCAGCCGTACGACCTCGTATTGCGTGGAGGGCGGGTGATCGATTCCGCCAACGGCATCGATGCGCGGATGGATGTTGCGGTGGCTGCCGGCCGCATTGCGGCCGTTCAGGCCGACATTCCGGCCACCCAGGCGCGCAGGGTTCTGGAAGTTGCGGGGCTCTATGTTGTCCCCGGCCTGATCGATCTTCACGCTCATGTTTTCGGTTACGAGGGATCGCTGGCACCCGATGAGACGGCTCTCCCCGCGGGCACGACGACCGTTGTGGACGCCGGCGGCAGCGGTTGGCGGACATTCGACGAATTCCGCCGAACGGTGATCGCACACTCGAAGACGAGGGTGCTGGCGCTGATCAACATCGTCGGCAAGGGCATGGTGGGGGAACCGTACGAGAGCGACATAGAAGACATGGACCCGGCCAGAACAGCGGAGACGATCCTGCGCAACAAGGACGCGATCGTAGGCATCAAGACGGCACATTTCGCGAAGCCGGGGTGGACTGCCATCGATCGGGCGGTGGATTCGGGCCGGCGGGCAGATGTCCCGGTGATGGTCGACGACAAGATCTTCACCAACTCAGGCCGGACCACAAGGGAGGAGTTGCTGGACCATCTGCGGCCGGGGGACATTCACACCCACATGTACAACGACCGGCAGATCGAGCTGATCGACCGGTTCACCGGCAAGCTCGAGCCATGGATGATCGAGGCTCGGCGGCGGGGCGTGCTCTTCGATGCCGGACATGGCGGCGGGAGTTTTCTGTGGCCGGTGGCGCAGCGGGCGGTGGCACAGGGGTTTGTCCCGGATACGATCAGCACGGACCTGCATCAGGGCTCGGTGAACATCCAGCAATCGGACATGCCCAACGTGATGTCGAAGATGATGCTGCTGGGGATGAGCTTTCCGGAAGTGCTGGTGCGTTCGACGGTGAATCCCGCGAAGGCAATCGGGCGGTATCCGGAGTTGGGGACACTGGGCGTGGGTAGGGTCGCCGATATCGCGGTGCTCGAAGAGCAAACCGGCGTTTTTGCCTTCAAGGATTCGTGGCCTGCCAAGCGGCTGGGGACGAAGCGGCTGGAGTGCGTTTTGACGGTGCGGGCCGGGCAGGTCGTGTACGAACGGCGCTACCGGCCAAGCGTCCCGGCTGAAACACAAATCTACGACCTTCTGGTCAAGCGTGGACGTCTGGCCGCGGGCACCCATCGCGATCAGGAGGTGGATGTTGGCGTGATCGGCAACCGGATTGCGCGCGTGGGCCGCCGCCTTCCGGCCGCCCACGCGCGAGTGGTCATTGAGGCCGAGGGGTATGAGTTGAGCCGCGTTGACGGCGGCGCCTTACCGTGCGGCGCGGCTGCCGCCGGCAGCCCCGAACTGTCTGAGGGTGGCACCGCCGATCTGGCCTTGTTCGAACCGGCAGGCGGCGAGCAACGGTGCGTCCTCGGGATCCGCAGCGGCCGCGTTGTCTGGGATACCGAAGGGCTCACCATCCCGGATGTGAGCCGCGCCGGACCTTACTCGAACTTCAAGTAGCCGGCTCGCGCTCTGAATTCCGCGAATTGTGATAGTATCCGGCCATGAAATCTCTTACCGGTCAGGCGAGCGGCCGACGCTCCTTCTTGAAAGGCATGGGAGGCGCGCTGGGGGCCGGTTTCTGGGCCGACCAGACTCTCGATGCGGTTCCACAGAATGTCAATACCAACTCCAGACCTTCGGAATTGAAAATCACGGACCTGCGCGTGGCGACCGTCACCCGCGCGCCCATGACGTGCCCGATCATCCGCATCGACACCAACCAGGGCGTCTACGGACTCGGCGAAGTCCGCGATGGCGCCAGCAAGAACTATGCGCTCATGCTCAAGAGCCGCATCCTCAATGAGAACCCCTGCAACATCGACAAGGTCTTCCGCAAGATCCGCCAGTTCGGCGGCCCGGCCCGCCAGGGCGGCGGTGTCTGCGGGGTCGAGATGGCGCTGTGGGACATCGCCGGCAAGGTCTACAATGTTCCGATTTACCAGATGCTCGGCGGCAAGTTCCGCGACCGCGTCCGCTGCTATGCCGACACCACCGAATCCAACGACCCCAAGGTTTACGGACAGCGCCTGCGGCTGCGCAAGGAGCAAGGCTTCACCTGGCTGAAGATGGACCTGGGGATCGACCTGGTCCGCGACGTGCCGGGCGCGCTGACCTATCCAGCGGGCGAAGAACTCGGTCTGGGCGGCCGCAAGGAGCACATGTTCACCGGCATCGAGATCACCCACAAGGGCGCGGAGCTGATGGCCGATTTCGTGGCGGCCGTGCGCGAACAGGTCGGGATGGAAGTGCCGCTCTCCATCGACCATTTCGGACACATCAGCGTGCGCTCCTGCATCCGGCTGGCCAAGGCTCTTGAAAAGCACAACCCGGCGTGGCTGGAGGATATGGTCCCCTGGCAACGCACGGAACTGCTCAAGGAGATTCACGATCACATCGATGTGCCGCTGCTCACCGGCGAAGATATCTATCTCAAAGAGGGGTTCCTGGAACTCTGCCGCAACCACGCGGTGGACATCATCCATCCCGATCTGGCCACTTCGGGCGGCATTCTGGAAACCAAGAAGATCGGTGACGGGGCGCAGGAACTGGGGGTCCCGATGGCCATGCATTTCGCCGGCTCGCCGGTCTGTTGCATGGCCAATGTGCACTGTGCCGCGGCCACCGAGAATTTCCTGGTGCTGGAGAACCACTCGGTGGATGTGCCCTGGTGGAGCGACCTGGTGCAGGGCGTCGAGAAGCCGATCGTCAGCAAGGGATTCATCACCGTGCCCGATAAGCCAGGACTCGGCATCACCCTCAACGAGGACGTGGTGAAGCAACACCTCAGCCCGCAGGACACTGGATATTTCGAGCCAACGCCGCAGTGGAATGTGGACCGGACGAACGACCGGCAATGGAGCTAACTCATGACGAAACGACAAGCAGTAACTTTTGCGGCCGTCTGCGCCGCTGTCACCTTGTTGCCTGTGCCCGCCCGCGCGCAGTTGCATAAGCTGACCAGGGAGCAGATGATCGAGCTGACTGCGCAATACAAGGACGAACGGTTTCCCGACGGCCGGCCGAAGGTTTCCGATTCGTTGATCGAGCGGTCGCGCGGTATGTCGGCCGAGGAAGTGTGGGCCGGCTTGAACCAATTTGGCGGGGGCGCGGGACCGGGCGGTGGCGGAGGCGCTGCCGGCGGCGGAGGGCGCGGCGGTGGCGGAGGACGCGGCGGTGCCGGCTATCGCAACCAGTATGAGGACGGCTTCCACGTGCTGCACCCGGAACTGAAACTGGTAGGCCGCGCCGTGACCGTGCAGTTCATGCCGGCGCGCCCCGATCTGGACCTCTTTGTGAACGCCAGGGCCAATGAAAACGGATTCGGCAACCGCCTTTACAACCAGAGCGCCATCGACACGCTGCAAGCGGGCGACGTGCTGGTGGTGGACCTGTTCGGCAAAGTGGACGGCGGAACCATGGTGGGCGACAATCTCTTCTACTACATCATGAAGACGACCAAGACCGGCGGCCTGGTGGTGGACGGGGCGGTTCGCGACCTGGAAGGCATTTCCGAAATGAAGATGCCGGCATACTTTCGCAGGACCCATCCCAGCGCCATCGCCAACGTCACGCTGACCGGCATCAACATCCCGGTGCACATCGGCAACGCGACCGTGCTGCCGGGCGATATGGTGCTCGGCGATCCGGAAGGAGTCTATTTCGTGCCGCCGCACCTGGTGCAGCAGATCGTGGACAACGCCGACGTGGTCCACATACACGACGAGTGGACGCGCAAGAAGTTCGACGAGGGCAAGTATAAGTCGAGCGACATCTATGGCAGCCCGAAGGATCCGGCGCTGCAGAAGGAATACAAGGAGTATTTGGACAAGCGGCTCGCCGAGATCCGGAAGTAGGGATTTGGCGAGTTCGTGGGCGGCCGCCTTTTGCTGGTTCTGATCGGCTGCGCGGCAAGATTGCCGGCGCAGGATCCGTTCGAGATCCACATTTACGAATACGAACCGCTCCCGCGCGGCCAATACAGCCTGGAAGCCCACCTGAATGTGGTCGCCCAGGGAAGCAGCGAGCGCGATGGCACGCTGCTTCCCACGCACGGGCAGACGCACCTGACGTTGGAGCCAACCTTCGGGTTGACGCCGGCCTTCGCCGTGGGCTTCATGTTCCTCAACGCCTGGCAGCCGTCCTACTCGCCGCAGTTCGCCGGCTGGCGGCTACTACCGCACATCTATGTGCCGGAGTCCTGGCGGCTGCCAGTAAGGCTGGGCCTGGTGGCCGAGTTTTCCTTTCAGAAGACGCGGTATGAGGAGAACTCGAGGCGCATCGAAATCCGCCCCATTCTGGACAAAGAGTGGGAGCGATGGCAGGTTGTGTTCAATCCGGTATTCGAGCGCGCCACCCGCGGCCCGGGCACGCAACACGGCTGGAACCTCGAGCCGGCGCTGCTGTTGCGCCGGAAGCGCCAGGAGTTCTCGCCTTCGCTGGAATATTACGGTGCGATCGAGAGCATCAACGGAAGGCCGCACGGCCAGCCGCAGGTCCACCAGTTGTTCTGCGGCGGCGATTGGGAACTGGGCCCGGTCTTCAGACTCAATCTCGGCGCTGGTTTCGACCTCGGCAGCCGCGGCCCCGGCCTCGTGCTCAAGAGCCGTTTCGAATGGGACTGGAAGTAGATCGAAAGCCAGAAGCAGAAATCAGAAGCCAGTGGGGGAACTCGCAGGGCGTCCCGCCGTTTACACCGGATCGGTGGTCACGGCTCTCAGTTGGTTCAGCCGCTGCGTCAACTGGGTGCGGTCGGCAGTGCGGTATCGCTCCGGCAGCAGGCTGCGGCTGGTGCATTCGAGCACGGCGACGAGGTTCTGCAGCTCGATTTCGGACGGGTAAGACGGCGGGACGAAGTCGTCCAGCACCGTCTGCACGTCTTCGGCGCTCACGGCGGCGGCGTTATGCAGCGCGCTCCGCATGCGGGCTCGCGTGAGTACAGCCTCGATATCGGCCCCGGAAAGACCCCCGCTATGCTCCACGAAGCGCTGCTCCACCTCGGCGGCGAGTTGGATCCCGCACTTCTTCTGCATGGCGCGCAGGAGCGCGTAACGCTCCTCCGTAGTATCGGGGTAGAACAGCGCAATGTGCTCTTCCGCGCGTCCCTGGCGCTTGAGGTCGACGGGCAGCAGATCCGGACGGCAGGTGAGCAGAAACCAGATGACCTTGCCGCGCAGTTCGGTGTTGCCCATAAACGCGGCAATCTGCGCGAAGACGCGATTGCCCACGCCGCTATCGCCAGAGCTCGATCGCGTCCCCAACTGCGCGTCGGCTTCATCCACGATCACCGCGATCGGGCTCATGGCTTTCAGCAGGTTCAACACGCGCTCCAAGTTGGCCTCGGTCACGCCCTGCCACATACTGCGGAAATTCTTCAGCGTGACCGCCGGAATCCCCACCTCGCCCGCGAAGCAAGTGGTCAGAAAGGTCTTGCCGGTGCCGACCGGCCCGCAGATGACGTAGCCCATCGGCAGCACGTCGGTCTTGCCGGCGCGCAGCGCGGCGGCCGCATCTTTCAGCTTGGTTTTGGCGGCATCGTTGCCCGCAACCGTGCTCAGGTCGAACCGGCTTTGCACGAACTCCAGGAACCCGCCCGATTCGGCTTCGATGAGGTCCCTCTTCCGGGCAGCCAGAAACTGCAAGGTGAGCGGCTGCTGGTTCTGCCGCGCCTGCGCGATCAGGTTCTGAATGTGAACGCGCTTCAAACCCGCGGTCATGGTGACGAGCACCTCGGGTGTAACATCGTCCTGCGCGGCCAGCGGACCCGCGGCGCGGATGTATTCCAGGCGCTCGGCCTGGTCGGGCAGCGGGATGTCGATCGTGGCCACCCCCGGGTTTTGCACCAGCCCGGGATTCAACTCGGCCAAGTTTTCCGCGATCAGGCAGATGGTTATGTCCGCGCTGAGAAACACCGGGTTCTGCGCCCACCGTTTCAGCGTCACCAGCGCGTTCCGGTCTTCGGCGGAGAGGCTGGAGTTGTCGCCGGCCGGCGCCACGGTCTCCGCGAAATCGATGATCAGCGCGATCCTTTTGCCATCGGCGATGCGCAGCCGCAGGTAGTTGTCGAGCAGGTTGAGCACGCCATCGGGATTGCGCGGCAGGCCGGCCGCGAAGTTGGTGCCATGGAACTGATCGTAGCCCTCCATGGCGCGGCGGAAGTCCTTTTGCATCTCCGGCTGGGCGAAGGTAAGGCCGCTGCCGCGATCGTAGGTAATCGTCAGGTCGCGGTTCCCAAACAGGCCCACCCGCAGGAAGTGGTTCAGCGGGACGAACTGTGCGCTGTCCCCCGTCCGCAGGCCGGCCAGGTCGCGCACATTGCCGTGCAGTACGAACATCGCCAGCGTCTGCCCGTAGTACTTCTCGGAAAGCTCTCGGGCCCAGGCGGGCAGCGCATCCAATTTGGCCATGTCAGTTGCGCGTCCGGTTACCCGGCCGGATGGCGCCGCCGCTGCCGCCGATAGGCGAAGCGCCGAAGGTGTCCGGCGTAGCCAGCTCGAAGATCGCCTCCACCTCGTGGACCGTCTGCTCGGTCTGCTCCACGTCACGCACCAGGCCCTCGAGCTGATCGCTCACCTGCTGCGGATCGCGCAGGGTCACGGATTGATCGCGGATCAACTGGAGCACGTCCTCCATGGCGCCGCACTGAGCTTCGATCACCGAGCAGTTCTCGCGGATCTTGCTGAACTTCTCGGTGCGCTTGGCCAGGATTTCGATGCGCTTGCGGTTGATCTCCTGAACCTTCGGCGGGTCCGAGGTCATACCGCGCTGCAGCTCGGCGGCCTCTTTCTTAATGCGCTCCACGTCGGTATTGCGCAGATACTCATAGTGCTGTTGCAGGGCGTGCAGCAGCCGCAGATAGCCTTGCAGCAGGCCATCCAGGCGGTCTTCGGTTTCCCTGGCGAAGACTTGGCTCGTGGAGGAGAGCCGCGCGTAATTTTCGCGGATGCCGCGGCAGATCGCATCCACCCGGCCGTAGCGTACGCGCATCTCGGGCGGAATCTCGTTGAACAACGCGCGCAGCTTCACTTCCAGGCCGCGCTTCTCCTCGGCGTATTTCCAGGAGCGCACCAGGCGCTGAAAACGGGCCATCTGCGGCACCGCGGCCAGGTAAATCAGCTCCAGGCCGGCGCCCAGAATCAGCGGCAATTCGGAAGAGGAGAGGGCGGCGAACACCGCGGCGCCGGCCAGGGCGATCAGGTTGTACTGCCACTGGAATGCGGCCTTGACGTAGCTGATGCCTTCGATGCCGTGGGCCTCGTCGCGGGATTTGGGGTCGGGCATCATCATCATGCATTGTACAAGCACGCGAGCGTTGCCGGCCCGGGCCGGCGGACCCAGCACACGCGGAGAGTTGAGATACTACAGGCATGCAACCAGCGACCGCCTTGCCAAGAGCTCGGCGTCGATGGGGCAGAATCATGGGGCGCTCCCTTGGCGGGCTCCTACTCCTGCTGACCTTCGTCCTCGCCTGCGCCGCGATCTATAATCGCTGGGCCTTTCACCATTACCGGGCTCTCTACCCGCCACCGGGCCGGCTTTACCGTGTCGATGGCTTCAACATGCACCTATACTGCACGGGTTCGGGCGCTCCCACCGTGATTCTCGAATCGGGTGTGGGAGACGATTCCCTCAAATGGGGGAAAGTGCAACCGGAATTGTCGAAGGTGACCCGGGTCTGCTCCTACGACCGGGCCGGATTGGGCTGGAGCGACCCGCAACCGGGCATCCGCGACTCCAACTCCATCGCTGATCAGTTGCATGGCCTCTTAGCGGCGGCAGGGATAGGCGGCCCTCACGTTCTAATGGGCCATTCCATAGCAGGTTTGCACATGCGGGCCTACGTTTCGAAGTATCCCCAGACCGTGGCCGGGCTGGTCCTCGTGGATGTGGGCACACCCAGCCAGATTCAACAAATGCACCAGGCCACCGAGCAGTTCATCCACCAACTGGTTTGGATCAAGCCACTCATGCTGCTGGGCGGCGGACGTCTGGCTGGCCTTTGCGGAGCCACACCGCCTCCTGGCATGGAAGCCTACGCCGGCTGGTATAGAGCCGACAACTATTGCAACCCGATGTATCCCGCCATCTACGGCCGCGAGCTGGAAGGGTTTGGGCAGTCGGCGCGCGAAGTAAGTCGTACGGGTCTTTTCGGGGATCTTCCGATCCTGATCTTCTCGCGCGATCCGGACGTCAAGTCACCCGTGGTTTCCGGTGGCGCCGATTTTCAGGCCGAGCTGAAGAAACTCTCGTCGCGATCGCGCCGCATCATCGCACGAGGGAGCACACACTATATCCAGCTCGATCGGGCCGACTTACTGAATTTGGAAGTTCCGATCTTCATCCGCCAGGTCCGCGGCGAAGCCCCGCAGCCCACGGACTACGGCGCCACGATCATCGAGTGAGAGTTCGGCGTTTTGAGGGCCGCCCTACTTCATCTGCCGCTTCAGTTCAGCCAGATACGACTGCTCCTTCGATGCCACGTAGGCTTTGTAGCCTTCGGGATCGACAAAAGGGTTCGCGGGACCCGTTTTCATACGGGCGAATTTAGCCTCCATCCCGTAGTATTCGCCGTGCGCACCCAGGAAAATGTCGCACGGCAGAGATTTGAGGACCCGGAACATGGTGGCGTAGTCCTCGGCGATGCGGGGATAGAGCGCATTACTGACCAGCTTGTACCCGGGATTCACGTTAGGGCTGCCCATAATCACTACGTCGTAGGTCTTGCCTGCTTCGGTGGCCTTCAGGGTCCAGGTGGTGCAGCCTTTGGTGTGACCCGGCGTCAGCCGTGCCGTGAGCACGGAATCACCGAGCTTCACGGTGTCCCCGTCGTGAAGCACACGATCGACCTTGGTCGTCTTGTAGAGCGACCCGGGCGAATTGCCGTACTGGAAGTTGCCCTTCCCGCCGGCTTCGATCTCGGGTACGTCGGCATCCATCACCATGTACTTCGCGCCGGTGAGCTGCTTCACCAGAGCGCTGCCGGCACAGTGGTCCCAGTGAGCATGGCTGATCAGCAGGATCTTGACGTCGCCGAAGGCAAAGCCGAGCTTCTCGATGCTGGCGCGGATTTGCGCCACCGAGCTCTCGAGGTTGCTGTTGATCAGGATGTGGCCCGAGGACGATGTAATCAGGTAGGAGGCGAGGCCCTTGCTGCCCACGTAGTAGATGTTGCCGGCCACATGATGCGGCGGGAAGGGCTCAGTCCAGCTCGAATCGGCCTGGGCCGCCAAACCAGCCGCGCCGGCCAATGTCAGGGTGAGGGCACGAAGAAGCATCACGATCAAGTCTACCTGACTTTCAGATTGCGGAACCACATCAAGTGCTCCCGGCTGGACGCCCGCGGTCGTGTAACGCCCGCGGTACCACAGGCCTTTGAGCGATGGGATCTTGTAATACCCGGCGTCCATGACCTCGAAGCCAGCCCTGGACTAGGAACCTGCCGGATGAAACACCCAGCGGCCGGAACTTCCGCGAACGCGACTTAACTGGCCCGCCGCGATGGTTTAGGCACCATCGGCAGGTCGCGCGTGATCGACCGAGTGGCGATGATCGGATCGCGCGACTTAACGGTCCTTATGTCGCGCTAAAAACCAGCCCGACGGGCACTGACGACCAAAATCCCCTATTGAGGCGGGCATCAGGATAGTCGGGCGGCGGGCATATCGCGGCCGGCCCGGTGCAGAATAAGGCTCGTGGCTCGGCCCTCAGGGCCAGTTTCAAAGGTGATCTGGTTGTCAGACACCTTAGCGAAGAATTTCTCCTCGCTTTCAGCAAACACTTCAAACTTAGGCAGGACGATGGCCTGGCCAGTAACCTGTGCGAAGCCCTGTGCGAAGACGCGGTCGCCGTCGCGGGTGATCTCGAAAATGAGATTCGGTGTCACTTGATAGCGCCCGCAATAGTTATCGAGGAGCTTGGGATCAATATGAATCTCTGTGCGCTGTTTTGGGAGCGCGGGATTGGCAAGCGGCAGCTTCGGGTTCAGGAGATGAAGACCGATGTCATCGACACCGCTAGGAGTAGACGCATTGGACAATACAACGACCCCGATACGCTCTTTGGGCTCGTATCCGACGAATGAGCGGAAGCCTGCGGTGGCTCCGTTGTGCCAGGCGATCTCCCGGCCGTCAGTTGAGTAAAGAAGCCACCCCAAACCGATCTTGGTTTGGCCCGCGGAACGGCGAACTTCGAGCATGGCTTCTATAGCGGGTGCGAGAGGCGTTTCCTGGTAGCCGAGGAATGCTTCCAGGAACGTCAGCATGTCGTTGACGGAGGAGCGCAGCGCGCCTGCACCGACCAAACCGTGGGAAGAGTCCCAGTCTTGTTGGGCGACGGGCGCGAGAGTCGCCTTGTGACCGGTAGCCATGCGCTGCTTCATGGCGAAAGAAGACCTAACACCCGTGTCCGGCATGCTGAGCGGTCCCGTGATACGGATTCTAATCAGGCTTTCATAATCCGTTCCGGCTCGGTACGCGAGGAGGTGGCCGAGAAGTCCCACACCCAAATTCGAGTATTCGAATTTGGAACCGGGGTCGCGCGGCAGCGTGTAGCCGGAAAGGAACTGGTACAAGTCGTCCACGCCATAGAAGGCGTGAGGATTGGCTGCGGCAATCATCTGACCCTGCGTGAGGTTCATCTTCAGGTTGCCGGGAAGAAACGGTAGCCCGGAACAGTGCGTGGAAAGATCGAGCAAAGTGATGGATTTGCCGTTTCGCTCAGGCATCCTGACATGTCCGGGGACATATTTTGCCGCTGGATCGTCGAGGGCGACCTCTTTGTGGCTCACCATGTCCGCCAATAGCAGCGATGTGAAGACCTTGGAGACGGATCCGATCTCGAAGATCGTATCTGCATCGAGCGTGCGTGGATCGCCATTGGCGAGGTTGCCATAGGCGACGACGCGGCGGCCGCCATCAGGTTCGATGATACCCACGGCAATGCCGACCGCTTGCTTCTGTTGATCAACGCGTTTCACGAGGATCTCGCGGATTTCGTCGGACCCAGGAACGGTAGGTGGTTGAAAAGTATTCGGATTCATAAATTTGAAAACAGACTCCACAACTGTGCCCCACAGAAAGATCACTTAAAGAGACACACTTCGGGCATCGTGCCCGAACTTTGTTTAGAGGGTTGGCCTAGCGAGGACAGGCGGAAAGCAGGCAATCCTGAAGAGCGCCGATCATCGCTTTCTTAAGCAGATTGAATTCGTATCGCATAACGGACGTACCTCCTTTCCTTAGGCTCGGTTGAGAGCTCTCAGAGAGTAACATGAGTTCGCGGAACGCAGCAAGAGGAAACCACCTGGGCGCACCTGGGCGATCAGCCGCATCACGATCCAATCTCCCGAATCTGCAGATTGCGGAACCAGACCTCGATCCCGCTGCCGGCATGAACCTGTAGGCCGATCAGGCCCCGCTTGAGAATGCCGGGCTCGAACTCGGTGTAATCCACGGTGCGCATGCCATCGAGCGTAATGGTGATGTGGTTGCCCAGCGCGCGGACCGTGTAGGTGTGCCAGCCGTCCTTGTCGAGCCTGGCGATAGCGGCCGCCGGCGCCTGAGCCATCACGCGCTTGCGGCGCGACTCGTCGTACAGACTGCCCCAGTAGGTCTCGCCGATATCGGCCTGGTAACCGAACAACTCGTGAGGCTGCTCGGCAGGGATGCTGCGAAACTGCACGCCGCTGTTGCCGGCGCCATTCAGCAGGCGAAACTCCAGGGACAGCTCGAAGTCTTCGAAGTGGTCGCGGGTGCGCAGGAAGTCGTTCCACTTCTGGCCGGTGTGTTTGCCCACGATCATGCCGTCGCGGACCTTCCAGACGCCTGGCGTGTCCTCGACCCAGCCTTCCAGATCGCGGCCATTGAAGAGCGGCTTCCAGGCGCCGGCCCGGCCGGGCAGTTCGAGCGGACGTCCGCTGCGGATGGCTTCGTTGCCCCAGTGGGCGGTGTTGGCCGCGTCCACGGAACTCTCCACCGGCGCGTTGGGCGCGTTGCGCGTGCGAATGCAGTCCAGCCAGTTGAGGACGTGATCGATGGTGCCTTCGCGCTGCGTGTCCACGTGCATCGAGGGCGCGGACAGGTTGGTCTTGGGGTCGAACTTGCCGGTTTCGGGGTACAGCTCAAAGAAGGGCCGGGTGAGCTTCAGGCTGCCATCCGTGCCGCGGAACAGGATGCCGCCGTCCTCCATCCGGGTGACCATGGTGCTGACGTAGGAAACTTGGAACTTCTTCGGGTAGAGCCAGGAGACGTTGACGGTATCGGGCGTTTCGAACCAATCCACCGCAAACTTCGAGCCTTGGCCGCGCACCTCCGCAGGCACGCTGTCGCCCATGATCCAGTGGACGCTATCCACCCAGTGCGAGAACAGGTCGGTGAGGGTGCCGCCGCCGTAGTCCCAAAACCAGCGCCAGTTGGTGAAGCGCCAAACATCGAAATCGCGCGGGCAGGCATTGCCCAGAAACTGCGGCCAATCAAGCTTGGACTGGTCCACTACCGGCGGTTTGTGGCCCATGTAGTTCTGGTTCCACCACGTCAGCACCTGGGTGACCTGGCCAATGCGGCCGTCCTGGATGAGTTGGCGCGCCTGCTGGAAATGGGGATAGCTGCGCTGCTGGTAGCCAACCTGCACGATGCGGCCGGACTTGCGCACGGCGTCGATCACGGCGCGGCCTTCTTCCACCGAATGCGTCAGCGGCTTTTCGCAGTAGACGTCCTTGCCGGCGCCGACGGCCGCTATGGTCATGGGCACGTGCCAGTGGTCGGGCGAAGCCACGATGACGGCGTCGATATCCTTGCGGTCGAGCAATTGGCGAAAATCGTGGTGGCCGTCGGCAGCGGAGTTGAGTTGCTTGCGAGCGTTGTCAATTCGCGGATCGTAGATGTCGGCGAGGGCGGCAATATCGACGTTGCCAAACTCCTTGGCGTAGCGGGAAACGTAGGTGCCGCGGCCTCCGGCCCCGAGCAGGCCTACGCGGACGCGGTCGGCTGCGCCGAGGATTCGGGAGTACGAGAGGGCGCTGGCGGCGGCTACGAATTTTCGGCGGGTCATGGGCACTCCTTGTCAGGTTAAAGGATAGCCGAATCGTACTCCGCTTGCGAGCCGGATGGGAAGCCCCAGCCGGGTGCGGGCGGCTTCGGTGTGCGGACTGCGCGCTACACTCGGACGGCGACGGCAGCGACCTCGCGGCCACAAGCCCTGACGAGCCGTCCTATGTCGTCCGGGTCGCTTGTGAGAATCGTCGCTTTCTGCCGAAGAGCTATCGTCACCACAACGGCGTCAACGACATCTGAAGTTCTGGTTTTGCCTGGCAGTCGTCCGACTTCGTGCGCCTCCGGAGTTGGGCTTGTTGTGGCGACCGGCTGACCTGGGCGACGACCGGCGCAGGTGCCAACGGAACAACGCCAAGTTCCAAACGGGCCTTGTGTTCAGCCCACGCCGTTCGATCGTTTCTATCCCCCGCCACGAGAACGGCAGCGTCGTAGACAATGGCGCTCACGCCGGACGCCGGACCTTTCGTGACATCCGCAGTTGCTCCCGCACGCTGCGACGAGCTTCCATCATCTCCTCTGCGCTGAAGGGTCCGTGCTGCCTTTCCCACGCAGCGACCGCCGCCAAACCAGCCCGCCGCTGCAGCGCTTCGCGGGCCGCACCCGTGATCCGGCCGAGACGCTAACCCCGTCGCCAGCCGCCGCCGCGAGGATTCTTTCGCGAACTGTGAGGTGATCCCGCTGGCAAAGAGCACCGAAGGCCAGACCTCGATGTTCCCAGAGCGCGCATAAGCTAGCCGCGATATCATGAGCCTCATGCTCAAACTACGTCTCGTTTTCGCCGGGCTGCTCTGGTTGGTTGGCCCGGCTTTCGCGCAGCAACCACTGGCGCAGCCCGGCGCCAGGCTGAGCATCGATCAACTCAAGGCGCAGATCCGTGTCACGGCCGGCCGGCGGCTGCGTCCGAAATCCTGGCCCAATGGCGCGCGTGTCGCAGTGGCGCTGAGCTTCGACGTGGACAATGTGTCGGCGTCGTTGGCACGCGGCGAACTGGCGCCGGTAGCCCTCACGCGGGGCGAGTATGGCGCGATCGACGGACTGCCCCGCATCCTGCGACTGCTGGACAAATACCAGGTTCCTGCGTCATTCTTTATCCCGGCGGTCAGCGATCTGCTGCACCCGCAAATGATCCGGGACATTCTGGCCAAGGGGCGGCATGAAATCGGCGTGCATGGCTGGATTCACGAGAATCTGCCTGCACTCGACAACGAAGCCGAAGAGCAGCGGCTGCTGGACCAGGCGATCGGGCACCTGACCAAAGTTGCGGGCAAGCGGCCGGTGGGGTACCGGGCGCCGTCCTGGGCGTTCAGTCCGTACACGATGGGGCAAGTGGCCAAAGCGGGGTTCCTGTATGACAGCAGTTTGATGGCGAGTGACGATGCCTACGAAGTGGTGTTAGATGGCAAGCCCACTGGTGTGGTAGAGCTGCCCATCGAATGGATTTTGGATGATTACCCCGTGCTCAATCTGCCCGGAGCCGCGCTGCCCTCACCGGAACTGGTATATCAGGTGTTCCAATCCGAGTTCGACATGGCCTACGATGAAGGTGGCTTGTTCGTCTTGACGATGCACCCCCACGTCACCGGCCACCGCTCCCGCATCGCGGGGCTCGAGAAGCTGATCCTGCATATGAAGTCACGCCCTGACGTCTGGTTCGCCACGCATGAGCAGGTGGCGCGATACGTGAAGGAAAATAGCGGGCGATAGAGCCGCTGCACGCGCATGCCTCAGGGCTTGCCCAGCCACGCCTCATACGCCTCGAGTACATTCCGGCCGCGATACGTTGCGGTGCGCGAAAAGGGTTGCTGGGGAGGCTGCGGCAGGTACTCGATGGTCATCTCGACGGGTCCGGCGATCTTCCAGGGCGCAAGCTCCGCTGCGTGCGCCACGGCCTGCCGGGCGGCCTCCTGGATCTGTTGTTTGGCATCCGCGTGCGCGAGGCTTAACGTCGAGGTCTTGCCGGCCAGCCGTTTGACGGCTACTGTTACGGCCTTCGGTTGCAGGTCCAGCAGCTCCGCGCATGCCGCCTGATCTCCGGCGAGCATGATCACCGGAATCGAGAAGTAGCCGGCAATTGCCGCCACCTGCCCGATCTCGCCGACGTCCCTCCCGTTGATCGCGATGCGCTTCACGCTGAAGCTTTGCGAATGGGCCAGCACGGCGTTGGCGGCGCCGGCCATGGCGTGCTGCCCGATGAAGATGACGCCATCGTAGAGCTTCTCCGAAAGGTAGTAATTGGCCGGGGTCGGTTTGCCTTGAATCAGTTTGGCTCCGCTGGGGATCTCGTCGATGGCAAGCGTGCGGCTGCCGTCGTGGCCATCCCAGATGACCATCTCGGCTGCCCCGCCCAGGCGGGCGCCTTCCACCGCGGCGTTGACTTCGCCGGTCAGGATTTTGCGCGATTCGAGGTAGCGCCGCTGCCCGGGCAGCAGTTGCTCGTCGGCGTCGTTCACGCCGCCGGCGCCCTCCAGGTCGGTCACGATCAGGATTCGGCTGCCCTGGCCGAAACACGCGGCGCAGAGCAGAACCGCGCCCATCAAGATCCGCATCATGCCACCTCCTCGGAATCCATCAATTGTAGAATACAGAGATCGTGCCCACACCCCCCTGCCTGTTAGCGGCCTTGTTGGCAGCTCTCATCAGCCTCTGCGGCTGCGGAAAAAGGAATCCCGAAGCTCATGCCATGACGCCGGTAGACTCGCTCAAGGCGATGCACCTGAGCGAGGATTTTCATGTCGAGTTGTTCGCCGCCGAGCCCGAGGTGATGAGCCCGGTGGAAATGGCCTTCGATGAAAACGGCAAGATCTACGTAGCGGAGATGCTGGACTATCCGACGGACCCGCCGCCGGGCAAGCCAGCGCGTTCGCGCATCCGCCTGTTGGAGAACCCCAACGGCGACGGCAAGACCTGGCGCAGCACGATTTTCGCCGACAATGTGCTCGCCGTCAGCGGATTCATGCCGTGGCAAGGCGGCCTGATCGTCACCAGCGCGCCCGACATCCTGTATATGAAGGATACCAACGGCGACGGCAAAGCCGACGTCCGCCAAGTGCTCTACACCGGTTTTCCGAAAGTCAACCAGGAGGCCCGCATCACCAATCCGCGGCTGGGCGTGGACAACTGGATCTACTGCTCCAACAACGGCTCCGACGGCCGCATCACCTCGCCTGGCCATCCCGAGATGCCACCGCTTCTGGTGCGCGGCGCCGATTTCCGCTTCGACCCGATCTCGGGAAAGGCGGAAGCCGCCTCCGGCGCGGCGCAATTCGGCTCCACGCTCGACGACTTCAATCACCGGTTCATCACGCAGAACACCACGCACATCCGGCATGTGGTGGTGCCCATGAAGTACCTGTCGCGCGCCCCGTTGCTCGAAGTACGGGCGGAGGCGCAGGATATCTCCGACCACGGGCGCCCCTCGAGCCCCATGTACCCGCTCACCGGGCCGCAGGAATGGCGCAAGCAGCGCACGGCGCTGCGGCAGCAGCGCTACAACGAGAACAAGAAGGACTTCACAGAACAGGTGAGCGGCTGGTTCACCGCCGCCTCGGGCGGAACGCTGTACAGTGGCGACGCGTTTCCCGCCGAATACGACGGCAGCGTCTTCACCGGCGATGTCAGCGGCAACCTGATTCACCGCGACGTCCTCAGACCCGATGGCCCCACCTTCGCCGCGCACCGCGCCCGCGAGAACGTGGAGTTCCTGGCATCCAGCGATGTCTGGTTCCGGCCCTGCAACTTCACCAATGCGCCTGACGGCAACTTCTATTTCACGGACATCTACCGGCAGGTCATCGAGACGCCGGAATCCATTCCCGAGGAGATTCGCAAGAAGATCGATTTCTTCAATGGCGACACGCTAGGCCGGATCTACAGGATCGTTCCCAACCACCCGCGGCGCCAGGGCAATCTGAAACCGAATCTGGGAGCCGCCACGTCCGCGGAGCTGGTGAAGCAACTCGCCAACCCGAATGGCTGGCACCGCCAGACCGCGCACCGCCTGCTGCTGGAACGGCAGGACCGTTCGGTGGTGGCGGATCTAAAGGTATTGGCGGCGTCGGGACCGTCACCCGAGGCGCGTGTTCATGCGCTCTGGTTGCTCCGCGCCCTTTCGGCCCTGGAGGCGGCGGACGTGGAGCGCGCCATGAAAGATCCCGAATCCCGGGTCCGCGAACACGCCCTGCAGCTCAGCGAGTTCCCTCTGAATCGCTCCAAACCGCTGGCCGCCGCAGTGCAAGCTCTCGCCGCCGACCCGGATGCGCACGTTCGGTTTCAAGCCGCATTGACCTTGGGTGAATGGAAGGACCCTCGCGCCCTCCCCGTGCTCGCCGAGCTGGCGCACCGGGACTCCGCCGACTCGTGGTTCCGCATTGCTATCCTGAGTTCCGTGGCGGATGCGGCCGCCCCGTTCTTCCACATGGTGCTGGCGAAGGGTGAGACATGGGTCGACCCGCAACTGCTGGTCGAGACTTCGGCTATGATCGGCGGGCGCCAGAATCCGGCGGAGCTCGCCGCCTGGTTTGCCGCCATGCCAAAGCTCAGCCATCCCGAGAATTACCTGGCCGGACTGACCCGCGGCCTGCGATTGGTGGGCGCACGCAACCTCAAGGTGACCGGCGCCGAGCAGGCCTTCTCGCGTCTGCTTTCTTCGGAGAGCGAGGACGCGCAACGGGCCGCCTGGGAGGCATCGCGCTATTTCGAACTGAGTGCTCTGATCCAGCGGGCCCGCCAGGACGCCATGAAGGCCGACCTGCCGGCCGCCATCCGGGTCCGCGCGGTGCGGGCGCTGCGCGGCGGCCATTTCGATGCGGTGGCGCCGGTGATCGAAACCATTCTGCAATCGCATCCTCCGGCGGAAGTGGAAGGCGCGGCCGTGGATGCCTTGGCCGCCTTCGATGAAGCAGCCGCGGGCAAGGCCATTCTCGACCACTGGCGCGGATACGGCCCCACCGGGCGCCAGCGCGCGGTCAGCGCCCTGCTGGCGCAACGCAACCGCATCCCGACGTTGCTGAAGGCGGTGGAGGACGGCCAGGTGGAGCGCTCCGCCCTGGACGCCGCCGCCCGCTCCCATCTCTACGACGATGCCGACGCGGCAATCGCGGCCAAGGCCCGGAAACTGTTGGAGAGCGCCAACAGCGACCGCGCCACGGTAGTGGCAAGCTACCGGGACGCCGCCGGCTTAGCGGGCGATGTGGGGCGCGGCAAGAAGCTCTTCGAAGAGAATTGCGCCCGTTGCCACGAACCGCGCCGCCAGGGGGGCCGCATTGGGCCGGACCTTTCCGGCATCAACAACAAGACCAAAGAGGAGCTGATCACCTCCATCCTGAATCCAAGCTACGCCATCGAGCCGCGATTCGTGAACTACATCATCACCACCAACGACGGGCGCATGTACGACGGCATCATTGCCAACGAGACCACCTGGGCCATCACGCTGCGCGGCGGGTCCGAAGAGGGCGACGACACCGTGCTGCGCAAGAACATCTCCGCGATCCGAGCGTCGTCGGTATCGCTGATGCCCGACGGGTTGGAAACGAACCTGGGGAAGCAGGGCCTGGCCGACGTGATTGCGTACCTGCGAGGGGGACTGTAGGCGAGGGGCAGCGCCGAACGGCGGAAGCGTAACTGAAGTCTCGTCCCGGTTTGCCGGTGCCAAGGCGGTCGCAGTCCGGGTATGATCGAACGTGATGAGGAAGGGGGCATTGGATCGATGCCGATGACGCCATTCATGGAAAGATTCCCTGCGTTGGGAGCGAGAGAAACCAGATCCCTTTCGGTCACAAACCATCAAGATCTCCCGGATGGGGAATATGCCTTCGTGGAATTCTATTGCAATGAACCCGGCTGTGACTGCCGGCGTGTGACGATTCAAGTATTGCGGCCGGAGACCGGACGGAGCAAGATCTGGGCCACGATGAGCTACGGTTGGGACAGTCTGGATTTCTACCAGAAATGGGGCCCCCACAGCGATCCCGTCGAAATGAAGGGCCCGACTCTTGACACGCTCAACCCACAGAGCCAGTATTCGCCCGCGCTTCTGGATCTGTTTCGACTCCTGATTCAGTCGCCCGACTACGTAGAGCGCCTCAAGCGGCATTACCGGATGTTTCGCGATTCCGTAGAGCAAGGCCGCGGCTCCGCGGATGGCCTGAAAGGCTTTCGCGGCCCAAGCAAGCGCAAACGCCTCCGCGACCTCAAGCGCCGGAGCCGGCAGTAGAACGCGATGCGAAAGCTCGCACTGTCTCTCCTGCTCACTCCGCTCGCCCTCCCCGCGGCCACCACCGGTGAAGCTCTCTTCCGGACTCACTGCGCTCCCTGCCACGGTCCCAAAGGCGATGGCGGCCGCGGATCGAATCTGGCGGTCCGCAACCTGCTCCGGGCGCCGGATGACGCCGCGCTTTCCGTCATCGTCGCTCTCGGCATCCCCGGAACCCAGATGCCAGGCACGCGCATGACCGATGACGAGAACCGCCAGCTCGTCGCCTTTGTCCGCTCGCTCGGCCGCGCGCCGGCCACACCGATTGCCGGCGACCGCGCCAACGGCGAGCGCCTCTTCTGGTCGAAAGGCAAGTGTGGGCAGTGCCACACCGTGGGACCTCGCGGCGGCCGCATGGGGCCGGACCTGACCGAGATCGGCACTCGCCGCAGCCCCGCCCACCTCCGCACCTCTTTGCTCGAACCCGAAGCCGAAGTGCCCGAGACGTTCGCCGTCTACCGCCGCGTCATTTTCACTCCCGACAACTTCCTACAGGTGCGCGTGGTCACCAGCGACGGCCGCCAGATCACGGGCGTTCGCATCGACGAAGACACCTTCAGCATTCAGATCCGCGACTATTCCGATCGCCTCTATTCCTTCGCCAAGGACGAGCTTCACGAACTCCAAAAGGATTGGGGTAAGTCGCCCATGCCCGGCTTCCGCGGCGTCTTCTCCGACTCCGAGCTCGAAGATCTCATCGCCTATCTGGCCGGCCTGCAGGGTGCGAAATGAGCAAGCTGCTGACGTTGTGTGCGCTGGCGTGTCCCCTGGCCGGCCAAGTCGGCTATGAGCGCATCGCCGCCGGGGCTTCCGAACCTGCCAGTTGGCTCACTTACTCCGGCACTTACTCGGGCCAGCGTTACTCGGCGCTCAGGGCCATCAACCACACGAACGTCGCACGCCTGAAACCGGCCTGGATCTACCAGACCACGGACCTCAATCAGTTCGAGGTTACGCCGCTCGTCGCCGACGGCGTGATGTACATCTCCGAACCGCCTAGCAACGCCGCCGCCCTCGATCTCCGCACCGGCCGCCCCTTCTGGACCTTCCGCCGGCCGGTGCCCAGCGACGTCCACACCTGCTGCGGCCAGGTCAACCGCGGTCTGGCCATCCTTGGCAATGCCGTCTTCCTGGGGACACTCGACGCCCACCTGATGGCTCTCGACGCCAAGACCGGACACCTGCTCTGGGACGTCACCGTGGCCGACTACAAACAGGGCTACTCCATCACCGCCGCGCCGCTGGCCCTCAAGGACAAGGTGATCGCCGGCGTCTCGGGGGGCGAGTACGGCATTCGCGGGTTCATCGACGCCTACGATCCCGCCTCGGGCGCGCGCCTCTGGCGATTCTGGACCGTTCCCGGTCCCGGCGAACCCGGCCACGAAACATGGGCGGCCGACTCGTGGAAGACCGGCTCAGCCGCAACCTGGGTCACCGGCTCCTACGACCCCGGCCTGAACCTGCTCTTCTGGTGCACGGGCAACCCCGGTCCCGACTACGACGGCGGCCCCCGCGGCGGCGACAATCTATATTCCACTTCGTTGCTGGCCCTCGACGCCACCACGGGAAAGCGCAAGTGGCACTTTCAATTCACGCCGCACGACACCCACGATTGGGACGCCAATCACGTGCCGGTGTTGCTCGACGGCGCGTGGCGCGGCCGCTCGCGCAAGCTGGTCGTCAACGCCAACCGCAACGGTTTCTTCTACGTGCTCGACCGTCAGACCGGGGAGTTTCTGGCGGGCAAGGCCTACGCCCGGCAGACCTGGGCCAGCGGACTCGATGAGCGCGGCCGGCCCATCCCGCTCCCCGGCACCGAGCCGAAGCCCGACGGCACGACAGTCTATCCTGGGATTCACGGCGCCACCAACTGGAACAGCCCGTCATACAGCCCCGAAACCGGCCTGCTCTACGTGGCCGCGCGCGAGGAGGGCACCGTCTTCTACCGCGCCACGGCCGAGTACACGCCGGGAAACTATTTCAGTGCTGGCGGCATGCGCGGCATCCCCGGTGTGGAACCGTCGGGTTCGATCAAAGCGCTCGACCCACTGACCGGCGCCCAGCGCTGGGAGTTTATGCTCCACAGCCCTCCGTGGGCCGGAGTCCTTTCGACTGCGGGAGGCTTGGTCTTCGGCGGCGCCCCGGAAGGCAATCTGTTCGCCCTCGACGCCGCCACCGGCAAACCACTCTGGACTTTCCAGGCCGGCGCGCCCGTCTACGCCAACCCCATCAGCTACGAGTTCCTGGGGAAACAGTACGTCGCGATCACTGCGGGCCGGAGCCTGATGGTGTTCAGCGTGGAATGAAACGATAGCCAGAAGCGCTCCGTTCCCACATTCTCGGGAGGCGGCGTCTGAAGGACCGAATTCGTTGAAGCTCCCCGTTTGACATCCTGGACCCATCCCCCTAAACTTGATAAAGATTGGCAGATTTCTCTCACTTCGAGGCCTCTCCGGCTTCCGAAATTCTGGGTTGGGCGCTGTCCACATATGGCGATTCCTTCGCCATTGCCTCCAGCCTGCAAAAAGAGGGCATGGTCATCCTCGACATAGCGTCCCGCATTGCCCCCGGCCGCGTCCGCGTCTTCACCCTCGACACCGGCCGCCTCTCGCAGGAGACGCACGATATGATCGAGACCGTCCGCCGGCGCTACGGCATCGATTTCGAGATCGTCTTCCCGGCTCGCGAAGAGGTCGAACGCATGGTCTCCGGCCATGGCCCCAACCTCTTTTACAACAGTGTCGAATCCCGCCAGTTGTGCTGCGAGATTCGCAAGGTGCGCCCCCTGACGCGCAAACTGCGCACCCTGCGCGCCTGGGCCACCGGCCTGCGCCGCGCCCAATCCGAGACCCGCGCCGCGGTCCCCAAAGTTGAGGAGGCCGATGGCCGGATCAAGATCAGCCCCCTCGCCGACTGGAGCGCCGAACAGGTGGAACACTACATTCGGAATCACGAGGTCCCGGTCCATCCGCTCTATGCGCGCGGATATACCAGCATCGGCTGCGCGCCCTGCACCAGGGCGGTGGGCGACGCCGAGTCCGAACGTGCCGGCCGCTGGTGGTGGGAAGAGGACTCCAAGAAGGAATGCGGCATCCACTTCGCTGCCGACGGATCGGTCGCCCGCCATGCATGAGGGTTTCACCCTCTGGTTCACCGGCATGTCGGGCGCCGGCAAGAGCACCATCTCCAACCTGCTGGCCGAGCGCCTGCGGCAACTCGGCGCCCGGTTCGAGGTCCTGGATGGCGACGTGGTCCGCACCCATCTCTCCAAGGGCCTCGGCTTCAGCAAGGAGGATCGCGACGAAAACATCCGTCGCATCGGCTTCGTCTGCGAACTGCTCTCGCGCAACGGCGTGATCGCCATCGCAGCCGCCATCTCTCCTTACCGCGCGGTGCGCGATGAAGTCCGCTCGCGCATCGCCAACTTCGTCGAGGTCTACGTCGAATGTCCCGTGGAGGTTCTGGCCGAACGCGACGTCAAGGGTCTCTACCGAAGAGCCCTGGCCGGCCAGATTCCGCAATTCACCGGTATCTCCGATCCCTACGAACCGCCGCTCCACCCCGAAATCACCGTCAACTCGGCCCAGGAGACCCCGCAAGAAAGCCTGGAGAGGATTTGGGCTACACTGGAACGTTTGGGTTTAGTCTCCTTTGATCGATCTGCATTCGCACACTAACGAATCCGACGGCACCTGTTCGCCCGAAGAGCTCATCGAGGAGGCGGTTCGTGCCGGAGTGGACACCCTCGGCATCACCGACCACGACACCTTCAAGGGTTATGATCGGGCGGTCCCGTTCGCAGCCCAGGCGGGCATCCGCCTGGTCTGCGGCATCGAGCTTTCCACTAAGTTGCACGGCCGCTCCGTACACCTGCTGGGGTATTTTCTGCGCGGCGATCATTTAGCCCACAGCGGGCTGGCCGATTTCCGCACCTGGGTGCTAGACCAGCAGGCCGCCCGGCGTGACCGCAACATTCGCCTGATCGCCCGCCTGCGGGAACTCGGCTTCGATATCACGCTGGAGGAGGCCGAAGCCCGCGGCAAAGGCATGACCGGCCGGCCGCACTTCGCCCAGATCCTGGTGGAGAAGGGTTACGTGGCCAACCTGCGCCAGGCCTTCGACGATTACCTGGACGAGTCGGCAAAGGGCTACGTCTACCGCCGCGAACCGCAGTTCGCCGAGGGCGTGGCCGCCATCCGCAGGGCTGGCGGCATCGCCTCCCTGGCACACCCCGTGCGTGTCAAAGGCGACTTGCCATCGCTCATGCCCGAGTTATGCGCCGCCGGTATGAACGCCATCGAAGCCTACCACAGCGACCATACCGCGGCGACCACGGCCTTGTATCTGGACCTGGCCGATAAATACGGCATGATGGTAACTGGCGGCTCCGATTTCCATGGCGCTGCCAAGCCAGGCGTCCAACTGGGCAGCGGCTGCCAGGGCAACCTGTCGATTCCCAACGACCTCCTGGAAAAGCTCGGCGTTCGCGTGTCCAAGGCGGAGTCTCAGCCTCAGTCTTGATTCCAGCCCGCAAAATCCGGGAATTGGTCTCGCAGACTTGCCGTTGTGAGCGTGAGCGGCGTGTGGGTAAGCTGTCGGTTACTGCAGCACCAGCACGGCAATCTTAGCGTCGGTTTCGAGGCTGTCGCCGGTGGCGTTCTGGCCCTTTTGCGGGACCGCCGGGCGGTCCACGAGGGCAAGCGATTCGACGTGGCCGGTGAGCAGGAGATCGTTGACCACCTTGGAACGCTCGCGGTCGATCTGGGAATCGATCTTGTGTATGAATGTGCGGTTCTGCTCGGAGAAATCGATTCCGGTGTCGTGCGTGGCGGCGATCATCCAAACAGGCTGGTCCTGGAACGTCGACGGGCGGCGCCACACGCGCAAATGATGGCGCTGGGCAAACGTGTTGTTCAGCTTTTCGAAAACCAGGTCGGGTGGTTTGCCTTCGAGCAGCAAAACGGAAACCGGGGCTTCCTTGTAGCCGCGCTGCTCGGCGATGGCCCGAAAGGTTTCCAGTTTGGCCTGGGCGCTCAACGCCGCCGCGCTGGACCATCCGGCCTCGGTGAACGCCTTTTGCACCTGTTCCGGCGTGCCCACCAGCATGACGTTGGTGATGTCCGAGGGCTTGGCCGGCTTCTGCGCCATGGTCTGGAAGGGTTCGGCGGAGACCAGGTCGAGCAAGGCTTTTTCGTCTGAGATTGGCTTCAGTTTGGCGGCAGGGCCGGGGGATGACGGACCTCGCAATTCGAGCGGCGCGGTGAGCTTCAGGTCTATCTCGACGCCGGCATCGTAAGTGACATCGCTTTCGGGCTCCTTGAGAATGGTCTTCTTCACCGTGCTCAGAATGTCGGCGAAGCCGGCAGCCCTCTCGGCCAGCTTGTTCAGACCCGCATCCAGGCGGCCGCTGATGGTGTCGGAGGCCAGAATGCCGCTGATCTGGCCCTTGTCGTCCACGCTTTCCCGCGCATTCTCCACCGCGCGAAGCTGTGCGGCGAGTTTCACCTTGGTTCCCTCGATTTCGATCTCGGTGAAGCTCAAAGCCAGCACGGAGCGCTCGTCGCCCTTGGACGATTGCGTGGCCTTCTCGACGGACCCGCGAACCAGGGCGCCGGCGGGGATGGCGAATTGGTCGTTCACCATCACGGGCGCGATCACCACGGCCTCCACGGGGTCCTTGGGCTTGGAGGTCTGGGTGGAGGCCTTTGTCTTGAGGCGGATCTGAATTTCGGTCCCCTCGGGAACCTGCAAGGCGGCGGCGCACACACACAGCGCGAGCGCCGCGGCGGCGCTAGCGCTCCAAAAGCTCGAATGACTTGCCATCGACCTCCTCTATGCGGATCAGGAACCGCTTGCGGGCGTCCAGCTTGGCGACCGGCGCCTCGAAGCGTGCCGCCACCATGCGGTCCTGCGACGTGTGGGCGGCAATCTTGTCGCGCATTAACAGGGTATCGTTGAATTTCTGCCCAAGCAGCGGCACGGCCTCGAAGAGCCGTTTGGCATCGGTTTCCGCGGCCACCTGTCCCAGATGGCTCGCTCCGTCAGGGTCCTCCAGCTCCACCGTGACCGTGCGCACCACGAACAGCACGTCGGAGGGGTTAGTGACGCGGAAATCGAGCACGACGACCGAGCTGTTATCATCGAGCGGCGCGGTGCGGACCTTGAGCACCTTGCCGGGCAATTCCATATGCGCGCCGCGCTGCATGAAGAAAATTCCGAACACCGCGGCCGCAATGACAGCTAGCCCTATGCCGAAGGCGACGCCGAAGTTATTCTTCATGGCCGTATCCAGCGGGGCGCCGCCGATGTGACACTCTACCCATTAGAGTTCGCCTACGATACGCATGATCTCTTCCATCGATGTGTGCGCGGCGGCAATGAGGGTGCCATCGAAGAGGTGGGTCTCGAGACCGATCTTGTGCTTGTAGCCGTCCTTCTCCAGCGCCTGCATGATGGTCCTCCAGTCTTCCTTCTCGGGGCTCTGGGGCATCACGCCTTTGCCCTTGATCTGCAGGTTGAGCATGCGGTTCTTCGGCAATGCCTGGTAGCCATCCGGATAGGCTTTCTCCTTGCCATAGGCGTTGTGCGGGTCCCAGTTGTAACCGAGCCACTTCGCCGGGATCAGCTTCATGACCTCGGCGATCTCCTGAGCGGTGGCAACGTTCTGGGAACCCTCGTTTTCGAGGAGCAGGTAGACTTTTTCCTTCTCGGCAATCTTCGACAGTTCGCCCAGCGTGTCGGCAATCCGCTGGTACATGGTCTTGGGATCTTCGACCCGCGCGCCGGCGAAGACGCGCACCTTGTCGGCCCCCATAATCTGGGCACAGCGGATGGCGCCGTGCAGGTCGTCGAGGCGGCGATCCCAGCGGGCTTGCTCGGCAGCCAGGCGCTTCTCGCGCGCTTCGGGAGTTTCGGTCCGCTTGCGCGCGGCTTCGCTGCCGGGCCAGGTGAACTTGAGCAGACTGGTGTTGACGAATGACACTTTGAGGCCTTCCCTGGAGAAACGGATGGCATCGGCCTTGATCTCCGGCTCGGTCAGCGCAAAGTACTCCTTCCTGGCGTTAGGCTCGTTCTTCGGCGGATTGCGGATCTCGACATTTTCGAGGCCGTACTGGTGCGCGAAGGCAATGGCGTCGGCGGTGGTCAGTCCGATCTCGTCGGTAATGGCGCTGATGCGCGATTTATCGATGCGATTCCGGGCGCCTAAGGGGAGTGCGCCCGCCGCGGCGGCGGCAAGCAGTTCACGCCTGGTCATGAAATGATTGTAATAGATAGGTATGGAGTGGATGAGCCCCACCGGCCGGAAGGCCGTTTTGCAGGAAGGCGACATCACGCGCGTAGCCGCGGATGCGATCGTGAACGCCGCCAACTCGGGGTTGGTGGGAGGCGGCGGCGTGGATGGCGCGATCCACCACGCCGGAGGGCCCGAAATCATGCGGGAGTTGGACGCCATTCGCGCCCGGACCGGCGGCTGCCCGACGGGAAGCGCGGTGGCTACGGGCGCGGGCCGGCTGCCGGCGAAGTTTATCTTCCATGCGGTAGGTCCGGTCTACCGCGACGGCCGGCACGGGGAGCCGGAATTGCTGGCCTCCTGTTACCGCAGGTGCCTGGAGATGGCCGAAGAGCGCGGCGTGCAGGTGATCAGTTTCCCGGCCATCAGCACCGGCGTTTACGGCTACCCGTTGCAAGAAGCGGCGGCGATCGCCGTCAGAGAAGTGAAGGCGCACCTCTCCCAGCCCGATGCACAGGTGCGGCAGGCGATCTTCGTAGTGTACGACCAGCGGGCCTACCAGGCCTATTGTGGGGCAGGCCTGCTAGCTTGATGCGGAGAAGCGCACCCGCCGGCAGCAGCAGCCCCCGGTCCCCGGCCGCGTGCGCTAAAATCGGAACTATCGCAATTCCGTATTCCCAAGGGCTTTTGCGACCGTTTTTCCCATGATCACAGCTACAAGCACCCGCGCCCAGGAATTCCGTGACCAGTTGTCCCGCCGCGTGATGGTGGCCGACGGCGCCATGGGCACCATGCTTTACGCGCGCGGCGTGTTCATCAACCGCTGCTTCGACGAACTGAACTTGTCGTCGCCCGACCTGGTCCGGCAGATCCACCAGGACTACGTCAAGGCGGGCGCCGAGATCCTGGAGACCAACACCTTTGGCGCGAACCGGCCGCGGCTGGCGGCATTCGGTCTCGCCGAAAAGTTGCAGGCCATCAACCTGGCTGGGGTGCGGCTGGCGCGCGAGGCCGCCGCGTCCAAAGACGGAGTCTACGTGGCGGGCGCGGTGGGCCCGCTGGGAGTGCGCATCGAACCGCTCGGGCCGACGTCCTTCGCCGAAGCCCGCACCGCATTCCGCGAGCAGATCGATGCCCTTCTCGAGGCCGGCATCGACCTGCTGATCTTCGAAACCTTCGGCAATCTCGACGAACTGCGCGAGGCCGTGGCCGCCGCGCGCGCGGCTGCCGGTGACGAACTCGCGATCATCGCGCAGGTCACTATCGACGATTTCGGCCACCTGCCGGGTGGCACCGATACCGAGACTTTCACCCGCGAAATGGACTCATGGGCGGTGGATGTCATCGGCCTGAACTGCTCGGTCGGCCCCAAGGCAACGCTCGAGACCATCGAGCGCATGATGCAGTTTTCCTCCAAGCCCATGAGCGCCATGCCGAACGCCGGGTTGCCCATGCGCGTGGAGGGCCGCAACATTTATCTTTGCTCGCCCGAGTACATGGCGCAATACGCCCGCCGCCTGCTCTGGGCGGGCGTCAAAGTGGTGGGCGGCTGCTGTGGCACCACGCCCGACCACATCAAGCTCATCCGCTCGGAGACGCGCTCGCTGCAGCCGCTGCAGAAGAAGCTCACGGCCACTACCGGGGAACCGCAGGTCAAGGCGCACGCGTTGACGCCGGTGGCCATGGCCGAAAAATCCAAGGTCGGCGCCAAACTGGCCCAGGGCAAATTCGTCTCGTTCGTGGAGATCCTGCCGCCGCGCGGCGTCGACGCCTCGCGCGAAATCGCCGGCGCCAGGCTCTGTGCCGAGCACGGCATCGACGCCATCAATGTCCCGGATGGACCGCGCGCCAGCGCCCGCATGAGCGCGCAGGTCACTTGCCAGCTCATCCAGCAGGAAGCGGGCATCGAGGCGGTCAACCATTTCTGCTGCCGCGACCGCAACATTCTCGGGATTCAGTCGGAGCTGCTGGGCGCCCACTCGGTGGGCGTGCGCAATCTGATCTGCATCACCGGCGACCCGCCGCGCATGGGCGCCTATCCGGATGCCACGGCGGTGTTCGACGTGGATGCCATCGGGCTGGTCAACATCGTCAACAATCTCAACCACGGGCTGGATATCGGCGGCAACCCCATGGGGTCGCAAACCGCGCTGTTGATCGGCGTGGGGGCGAACCCGGGCGCGCCCAACCTGGATGAGGAAATCCGCCGGTTCGAGTGGAAGGTGGAGGCGGGGGCCGAATACGTGGTCACCCAGCCGGTCTTCGATCTGGACCTGCTGGAGGCCTTTCTGAAACGCATCGAGCACGTCCAGATCCCGCTGATCTGCGGCATCTGGCCGCTCACCAGCTACCGCAACGCCGAGTTCATGGTCAACGAGTTGCGAGTGCCCGTTCCCGAAGAGTTTATGGAGCGCATGCGCGCCGTGGACAATGCCGAGAGGGCGCGTGAAGAGGGCGTCGCCATCGCGCGGGAAATGGTGGCGCGCGTCTGCCAAATGGTCCAGGGAGTGCAACTGAGCGCGCCGTTCGGGCGCTACCAGATGGCGCTGGACGTTGCCGAGGCCATAGCCGCCCGCTAACATCGAATCAGAATGGCAACCGACCTGGTTGAGATCAACGTCGAAGAGCCCCAGCCGGAAGTCCTGGAGCGAGCCGCCGCCGCCGTGCGCCGCGGCAAGGTGGTGGCCATCCCCACCGATGCACTCTACACCCTGGTGGCCGACCCATTCAACCTGCGCGCGGTCACCGGTGTTTTCAAGGCGAAGGGGCGCGAGCCCCACCGTTCGCTCCCCATCCTGATTCGCGACACGCTGATGGCGGAGGAACTGGCCAGCGAATTGAACAACCGCTTCTTCATTCTGGCGCGCCGCTTTTGGCCGGGGCCGCTGACCATCATTGTTCCCGCCTCCGCACGCGTGCCTCTGAAAGTTACGGGCAACACCGGACGCCTGGCGCTGCGGCACTCGCGGTCGAACGTGGCCAACAAACTCATCACGCTTCTCAATCAGCCGCTGATCTCCACCAGCGCCAACATTTCGGGCACTCCCACCTGCCACAGCGGCATCGATGTCTTCGGCATGATGGATGGCCGGGTCGACCTGGTGCTCGACGGCGGCAGTTGCATAGGCCAGGGCGCCACCACGATCGACATCACCGAGCCGATGTGGCGCATCATCAAGACGGGCGCAATCGAAGACGGCGAGATCTCCGATTGCCTGCAGCCTTCGTGAAGTATCTGCTGATCCTCCTGGGCGGCGGCGCCGGCTCGCTGGCCCGCTATGTTGCCGGCGCCGCCATCATGGCGCGTTTTGTTCCGCGTTTTCCGCTGGGCACAATGATCGTCAACATCACCGGGTCGTTTCTGATCGGGCTGATCATGACCCTGCTGACCGAACGCTTCCAGCCGCATGAGAATTTGCGTTTGGCGCTGGTGGTCGGCTTCCTGGGCGGCTACACCACCTTTTCCAGCTTCGAGTGGGAGACTTACTCGGCGGTGCGCGACGGCGCGTTCTGGATCGGCTTGGGCAACGTGCTGGGCAGCGTATCGTTCGGGTATGTCGCGGTGTGGTTGGGAGCCACGGTGGCGCGGCGGTAAGGCGGTCCCGCTGGATCGGCCATGGCTGTCCCGTTCCGGTAAGTGATATCCTCTATCCAAGGCAGAGAGTGATGTCGGTTCGCAAAGCAGGCTGGCTCGTGTTGGGTGTTGTCGCCTGCCTGAGCGCCGTGTTTGCCCAGCGCCCTTGGCGTGAATACCCGGCCTTCGAGTACAACGATTTCCCCATCCCCGCCGACTACCTGGAAAAATCCGAGTGGGCCTTCGGGCGCCTGATGTACCCCAACGCGTCCTACGCGAGCTACGGAGGCTATCGCCGTGGACGGTTCGGCGGCGACTGGACCCAGGGTGGCCGCGGCATCTTCTGGACCATGGACTATCCCCGCTCCGACCGCCACTTCTCGCAAGCCCTGCGCCGCCTCACCCGCATCTCCGCACGCTCCGTCGAGGAGCCCATCAATCTCGACGAAGGTTTCCAGTACAACTGGCCCTGGCTTTACGCGGTCGAAGTGGGCCACTGGAACCTCACCGACAGCCAGGCCAAATTGCTCCGCGAATACCTGCTGCGCGGCGGTTTCTTCATGTGCGATGATTTCCATGCCGACTTCGAGTGGAGCGTCTTCCTCGAGAGCATGAAGCGCGTCTTCCCCGACCGCGACATCGTCGACCTGCCCAAGACCGAGCAGATCTTTCATACCATTTACGACCTGGACGACAAGTACCAGGTCCCCGGCGCGATCTTCCTCCGAACCGGTCGAACTTATGAGAAGGACGAAAGCGGACGCCCCGAGCACTGGCGCGGCATCTACGATGACCGGGGCCGCCTCATGGTCGCCATCTGCCACAACATGGACCTGGGCGATTCCTGGGAACACGCCGACAATCCCGAATACCCGCAGGAGTACTCGGCCTTAGGCATCCGCATTGGAATTAACTACGTGGTCTACGCCATGACCCACTAGCACTACCGGCCGGCCTACTTTCGCAGGTAGCTGTCGTCTCCCCTCACCCAATCGTCCCGGTGCGGCGAAAAGACATCCACCACAATCGTATCTTCCAGGGCCTCCACCCGGTGCGGAACGTTGGGAGGAATGACGATGGATTCTCCGGAGCGCACGATCTCTTCGCGCCCTTCCATGAGAAACTTCAGCGCGCCCCGCTCCACCGTGGCGACCTGCTCGTGCACGTGGTGGTGCTCGGGAACCACCGCGGCCTTCGTGATCTCCAGGCGCGCGAAGGTCATGTTTTGAGTGTGAATATGTTTCCGCTTGATCAACGGGTTCAGTTGCTCGGATTCAAGCTGGTTCCAGTCGTGGATCTGCATTGGCCGTATTCTACCAGCCTGGGGTGCCCCATTGCGGTGATGGATAACCACGGCGCAAACCGCGCCAATTTGCGCTAGGCTACTCTGTGGTGGGATGGCTTGTGCCCGTTTGCATAACGGTGTCTAAGCTTCAGGTGCCGCTGCAGTATGCCAGCCAGCAAGGGTGCCCAACAGACAAAGAGCACTACGGCGATGCAAAACAGCGCGACCGGTTGATTGAGAACCTCTCTCGTCTCGCCGCCTCCCTTCAGTTCGGGAACGTCGGCCCTACCATTCCCAGTGTACACGCATCGTGCCCACCGAAGCCGGGCCGCGATCCTGGTTGTAGGCTGGATTGGTCGCCGGACCACTGAGCTATCGCTTCCTGCAGCACCGTCGCAAGGCTGTGGGCGGAAGCGGGCGTAGTCAGACTACCGGATTCCGCAGTACGCCGATGCCTTCGATCTCCACTTCCATCACGTCCCCGGGCGACATCTTGCGGGTGTTGCCGGGGGTCCCGGTATAGACGAGGTCGCCGGGCATCAGCGTAACCCAGCCGCTGGCCCAACTCAACACGCTGGCGCAATCGAAAATCAAGTCGGAGGTGTATTGTTTTTGAATGACCTGGCTGTTCATCCGGGTTTCGAGCAGCAGGTTGCCGTAATCGGCGCCCGTGACCACGGCCGGTCCCAGGGGCGCGAAGGTGTCGGAGCCCTTGGCCCGCCACCATTGCAGATCTCTCATTTCGCCATGCTGCCAACCGCGGTCGCTGACGTCGTTGCCGCAGGTCACACCGAAGATGGCGTCGCGGGCTTCTTCCTTCGAGGCGTTCTTCAGTTGCTTGCCCACCACCACCACCAGTTCACCCTCGGCATGCACGTCGGAGGCGCCGGGCGGGATAACGATCGGGTCGTCCGGGTTCTGTAGCGCCGTTACCGGCTTGTAGAACATTTCCGGGTGGGCGGGCTGCGGACGGCTGCCCAGGTGGCTCTTGTAGTTCAATCCCACCGCCATGATCTTCCCGGGCTGGCAGGGATACAACACTTTCACGTCCGAGAGCTTATGAGTGACGCCGGTTTCGGCATGATCGTCCAGGAGACCGCCGCGAATCTCGCGAACCGTGTCTCCGTCGAGGATGCCGTAGGAAACTCCAGTGTCGAAGCGATAGCGAATGTATTTGGTCACGCAGCGAATATTGTAGCGTGGGGTAGGACTCCCGGTAATACACGACTACGGCAGCAAGCCGCGGACCGGTGCAGCGAACAGGGGCTCGGAGGACGGTCGCGCCGCGCCGGCCTGATCCTCCAGTGTCACCGCGACCAGGTCCGCGTTGACATCCACCGGAGCGCGGTGGATGTGCATGACTGTGCCGTTAGCGTCCGCTTGGAACGTGCCCGCCGGCGCCGGCTGGCCGCCTTTGGGAATGATCCACATCTGGTAGGCCTTGCCGGAGGGCGCTGGCGGCAGATTCGAGGCGATCAACAGCACGCCCAGCGATCGGCTGGTGAAGATCTTGCCCTTGGGACCCCCGCCGAATGAGCTGACCGTGGTATCCGCGCCGGTCACGATGGCGAACGCCTCGTTCACCCGGGTGAGTTCGATGTTCCGGCGGCCCAGTTGTTCCTTCAGGCGGACCACTTCCTTGGTGGTGTCGGCCTCGCGGCCGTAGAAGTAGACCACGGCGAACACCGACAAGGCCAGGGCGAAGGCCAGAAACGGCGCCGAGCCAAAACCTCCTTGCGCCGCTCCGGCCGATGCCAACAGCCGCCGCGGTTTCGGCAACGGAGTGGCCGGAGCCGCCATGCCGCCAGAGACCGCCATCACTTCCAGTGCGCGCTTCATCTCCGCCACACTGACCTCGCACTCGTGATTGAGGTGCTCGCGATGCCGGTCCGCTCGGGCTCCGCAGCAAGGTCGAGCGTATCCCGTTCGTTTTGGTCGCGCCGTTCTTCGCAGCTCATGCACGTCACCGCCGCGCCACTGGAGCCCTCTTGCGCGTCGTCGGCCGCTTGGATTGCCAGCGAGATGGGAATCGTCATCATGAAATCCTGTGGTCGCTTCGAAAACCGCATGCGGTCCCAAGATTTGGCCGCGTCTCATTGTATAAACGAGGGCCGCAGCCAATCAAGATCTCGCGCGGAGAACATTTTTTGAGGCGGAGGCACGCCGGCCGAACCCGAAAGAGAGCGATTCGAACCCCTCCATGCATTTTTTTCTTGACTTTCTTCGCGAACAACCTTATATATGAATCACATTGCGATTTTCCAATCGCAAAATTTGATGTTAGGGAGAATCAATCGATGAAGAGCGCAACCAAGAAAGCCGCCCCGAAGAAGAAAGCTGCTCCGAAGAAAAAGAAGTAGCTTGGGCGCGCCCTCGAATGAGGGCCTGCAAAAACAGGTTTTCAACTCAAAGGCCCCGGTTTTCGGGGCCTTTTTCATTGTTTGGGGCTTTTCCCTCCGATTTCCTCTTCCCGTTCCCGGCGCTGCAGAAGAACCCGGAACGTCTCTCCCATTCCAAACAGAAGCGTCTTGAGCTGCATTCGGCGCCGCAACTCGTCCGCCGGGCCGGCGTTCCCGATCGCCGCCCCGAACTGATCGGCTTCGCCCGCCGCCAGCAAAGTCTGCGCCAACGTTTCGAAGCGTTCGGTGCGGAGCCCGCGGGCGGCGCCGGCTTCCTGGAGTGCGGTGAAGTTGACGTGAGCGGTGATGTCGCGCGCGCCGGGATCGAGCAGCACGTCGTCGTGTGCGCTGTGCCTGCGGTAGCCCATCAACGTTCCGGCCGGGAAGCGGATGGACTCGGCGCGTGTGAAGCCGTAGTCGATAGTGAACAGGTAGCCGGATTCGAGCGCGTTGGCGATGCGAGCCAGCCAGAATGGCACTTTAGGGCTAGCCTCATACCAACGGCCTTCCTCCGGCGATGCCCAGTACCGTTGCAGCGAGGCAGCGGCCTCCTCTGCCAGCGGTTCGCCCGTCCGCCAAAGAAACCGCTCGCCGTCAAATGCCACCCGCTGTTCCAGGAACTGCCCGCCGCGATACACCGCCACATCCACCGGGAGCGCATCGAAGAACTCGTTGCAGAAGACGATGCCGGCGAATCTCGCGGGCAGCTCGCCGCGATCGAGGTCCACGGGAACATACCGCCATTCCGAAAAGGCCTCGGCCATCTCGCCGCGGCCAGCGCCCAACTCCACCACGGTGAAATCGGGCGGCTCGCCCATGGCGCGGAACAGCTGGCGGATGCGCGCGGCGATCAGGATGCCGAAGACCGGTTGGATCTGTTCGGCGGTGAAGAAGTCGCCGGCGGCGCCGAATGGATCGCGCGGGCGGCGGTAGTAGCCGTGTTCGGGATGGTAGAGCGCTACTTCCATGAAGCGGCGGAAGGGAAGCGGCCCGTCGCGGTGAATCTCGTCGGCCAACAGCGCCGCGGCAGGCGTCATTCCCGCCCTTCCAGATTTTGCGGCGTGTGAATGAACATCTCGACCAGGTAATCGTGCATGCAATCGTAGAGGTACCGCTGGAACGTCCAGGGGAACTGCGGATGATCCAGGTCGCGCGGATGAATCGGTGCGTAATAGGTGTGCAATCCCAAGCCCCGGTCTCTGAGTTCGATCACCAGTTCGACGGCGCCCTTCCGCTCCCGGGCCGAAAAGTTCAGCAGGGCATGTTGGTAGCGGCGGGTCTCAGCCAGCACCTTTTCCAGAGGGGTCACGGACCTATGCTAGCGTGAAATCAAAGCCATGGCGCTACCCGAGATCGTGCGGGTGAAACTCAGCTCCGAAGCTGCCGAATCCATCTCCATCACGCCGGTGGTGGTGCAGGATTTACCCGTACGGGAGTTGGTGGAGCACATGCTGGGCGTCATCGGGAAAGACGAGCAGCGCGTCCGCGAACTTCTGGCGCGCGGATCGCTGGTGAGCGGTGCATCGCGTTTCCGCTGGGTGGGATGGCAGCCCGATCCCGGCAGCCTGCGGGAACTGCTGGCGACCTTTCCCGATCCCGAGCCGGGCCGGCCGTTCGCCGCCGAGCGCTGTGTCCATGCGACGCTGCGCGGAGGCCGCCAGCCCATCGAGATCCCCCGCGAGGCGATGGCACGCAAGTCGCTATTCCAACGCGAGAGCTTCTGGGACGTGTTGATCGAAGTGATTGGCGCGGCGCCTCTTTCCTACTCGGGATACAGCTATCGCGACCGGGCTGACCGCTATCTGCGCCAGTTCACGCACGACGAGGTCGTGCGGCTGCGGAGCGCGAGCGGCAACGTGAAGTTCAGCACTTTGCGTGATCAGATCCGAACCGTGGCGTTCGGACAAGCCGACCTTCGCGTGACCAGGTAACACGGCATTCCTGCCGGTGTTCTTGTGCTTATTCCTCCGGCAACTCGCCGGTGTCCTCCGCGCGATTCTCAAATTTCGTTTGCGCGTGCAGGAACACCAGGTTGACGGTGCCCACCGGACCATTCCTCTGTTTGGCGACAATCAGTTCCGCCAACCCCTTCAAATCCTCGCGCTCGCGATTGTAGACTTCTTCGCGGAAAATGAAGCCCACGACGTCTGCGTCCTGCTCAATGGAATTGTGGACAACGATGTCGTCCGCCACGAAATTGTGCAGCCCTGGCACGGTGAGGTCGAAAACGTCCTCCAAGCCATCGGGCTCGACGCGGGTAACTTCCTCCCAGTACACGTCGCTGGTTGCCAGGCAGCGCAACTCATCGGCGTCCGCCATCGTCCGCCGCGATGAATCTGGAAGATGCCTGGGAAGGGCCAGGTGATCTTGCGGCTGGAGTTGATCGAGACGCCGCCACCCCGCGCCTGTCAGAAACCGATGGTTTCGAGTGGCGCGTATGGTGCGGCCGCGACGCGTGGTGAGCCGGAAAACCGGTTTTCGTCCGGTGCAGAATGCGCGTTCCACGGCAGCGGGCTGGAGGCGCCAGGTCTGCTCATCGAGGGCCCATACACAGACATTGGCCCGGCCTACCAACTCCCGAATCGGAACTTTCGCCCCGGTGCCCGCCGTGGTCACGAGCGTGTCACCGGTGAGGCAGCCCGACTCACGTAAGTCGCTCAGTTGCGGCCGGTGATCCCCCTGGCGCGTTTCCACCGCGCGGCTCAACTGGGACAGCACCATCATCGGCACGTTGAGCTCTTTCGCCAGCAGCTTCATGCCGCGGGAGAGGGCGCTGACTTCCTGGTTGCGGTTCTCAAAGCGGCCGCGCCCGGTCATCAACTGCAGGTAGTCCACAATCACCAGGCCAATCTTGCCACGCTCCGCCTGCAGACGCCGCAGCTTGGCGTGCATGTCCATAAGGTGCAAGCCGGCCGAGTCGTCGATGAAGAGCGGCGCCTCCACCAGTTCGTGGAGCGCGTGGTTGAGCTTGCGCCGCTCTTCCTGGGTAAGGTATCCCGCCCGGAAACGCTGGCTGTCGACGCGGGCCGCTGCGCACAACATGCGGGTGAGCAGCGATTCCTTCCCCATTTCGAGCGAGAAGACGGCCACCGTCTGTTTGTTGCGCAGCGCCACGTGCTGCGCGATGTTCAGCGCCAGCGCGGTTTTTCCCATGGAGGGCCGCGCCGCAATAATGAACAGATCGCCGCCGTGCATCCCGCCGGTCATTTCGTCCAGCTTGGCGAAGCCGGTACTGATTCCCTTGACACGCTTGCTGGGGTCGAGGAAGGCGCTGATGCCGCCCTCGTAGTCCCGCAGAATCTGGCCGGCGTTGAGCAGGCCCGTCTTGACCCGCTCCTCGCCCAGCTTCAGCAGCGTCTCTTCGGCGCCGGCCAGGATGTCGCCCGGTTCTTCCTCGCCCAGCAGACACCGGTTCATCATGTGCTGCGAGGCGAAGATGATGCGGCGCAGCACGGCTTTGTCTTTCACGATCCGGATGTAGCTGTCGAGGTTGGGGATCTGCGGCAGGCCGTCGTCCAGGGAGACCAGGTAACTCAAACCGTCGCAGGCTTCGAGCTCGTTGAACTTCATCAGCTCGTTGGCGACGGTAATGCGGTCGATCTTCTCGCCGCGTTCCTGCAGGTCGCCCATGCGCTTGAAGATGCGCCGGTGTTTCTCCAGACTGAAATCATCGGCTTCGAGCGTGCCGGCGGCCTGCACGAAGAAGGCGTCGTCGAGCAGGATGGAACCGAGCACGAAGCGCTCGGCATCCAAATTCGTGGGGAGGCCTTTCTCGATTTTATTCTGCGCGGACATGGCGTGATTTCCTAAAGCTAACCCGCGGTGCGGGGACGCGCGAGGGAAAGTTCAGCCTTGCAGTTTGAGCCGCTTGCCTTCTGGATAAACCCACTCATGGAACTCCACCATCCGGCGCCCTCCAAGTGCCGTGGAATCAGCCGATGCACCGGGGTTTCCACAATCGCGCAAAACCTTCCACAGCGTATCCACACTCTCAAAAACGTACGGCGCTCTTTTTGTTTTATCAAAATCGACCGAATCCTGCATAATCTAGAAGCAGAGCGATCGGCGGCCGGCACGGACGCGGTCTCCGCAGCCGATAGCCGATGGCCGATCGCATCTTGCCAGGAGAATTGACCAAATGCCCGATTGGCTGTTTTCGCACAGCATGTGGAATGCGACCTTCGCTCTGGGAGCGCCGGTGGCGGAGAAGATCCTCCGGCCGGTGCTTGTCTACTTCTTCCTGGTGGCGGTGCTCCGCGTTTTTGGAAAGCGCGAACTGGCGCAACTCAACCCCTTCGACCTGGTGGTGCTGCTGTCGCTATCCAACACCGTGCAGAACGCCATCATCGGCAACGACAACTCCCTGACCGGCGGCCTGATCGGCGCGTTTGCGCTGCTGGCCATGAACTACCTGGTGGTGCGTTTCCTTTTCCGCCATCGCCGCCTCGACCAGATCTTCGAGGGCAAGCCCACAGTGCTCATCGAGCACGGCCACCTGGTCAAGCACTCGCTGGCCAAGGAACTGCTCACCCGCGCGGAGCTGATGACGGTGCTGCATCGCCAGGGGTTTGACGGTATCCAGGATGTGGAGAGATGCGTCCTGGAGCCCGGTGGCGTGTTCTATATACATGCCAAGACGCCACCCAAGGAGAAGATCGCGCACGATGAGGTGATGCAGGCGCTCACCGACCTCAGGACCAAACTGGACCAGATGATTGCGCAACAGGGCGGCGCCTGAGCTCCATCCCCTAGCCGCCGGCCGCTGGCCACTGGCCCGTTACGGGTGCGTGAACTCGTTGGCGTGCGGGATCAGTTCGAAATAGACCTGGCTTGGCAGGTGGGTGTGCCAGTGGCCGGTCCACTGCGCGGCGCCGCAAATTCCGAGGAAGATCGCGGCCACTCCCGCGGCCACCAGCCAGACGGGGACGCGCTTCTGGCGAGGCGCGGCCATCCACAGCGCTCCCTCCGCCGGGCATTCGGCGACGCACTGCAGGCAGCCGGTGCACTCGGCCGAAGCGATGCGCACGAGTTGGTCCACGGGCAGCGCCGAGGGGCAGGCTCTGGCGCACTTGCCGCAATCGATGCACAGCGAGGTTTCGCGGCGGATCGCCAGCGGGCTCGCCATCCCTGCCAGCCCCATCAGTGCGCCGTATGGGCAGAGGTAGCGGCACCAGAAGTTCTGCACGAAGACCGACGCGATCACCAGCAACGCCATCACGACGCCGCCGGCCAGGCCCATGAACCGGAAAAAATTGAGCATCTTCACGTCGTCAACGATGCCGTAGGGGCCTTCCAGGAAGGCGCGAATGGCGGGCACGGACATATAGCCCACTGCGTAGAGAAAGAGGCCTAGCAGAATATACTTCAGACTGCGCAGGCCGATATCCAGGCGGCGGGCCAGGCGGAAGTTGCGGCCAAAGGTCTGGCGGCCCAGTCGCCAGAGGTATTCCGAAATCGTCCCCACCGGGCACAGCCAACCGCAGAAGCTCTTGCGGAAGATCCATGAAGCCGCCAGAAACGCGATCAGCAGAAACATTCCCGCGGGATGGAGTCGCGGCGCCTGGCCGGTGGCGAGCAGAACCTTGAGGTTCATCAGGGAAGCGATCGGCAGCCAGCCTTCCACGCCCGGCGGCCGACCAGCCCACACCGACCGGCCGCCGGTTTCGTAAAACCGTACGAACAGGTAGAATTCCAGCGCGATCCAGATGTTAAGCGCCAGAAAGGCCAGTTGGAAGGCGTGGCGGAGAGGTTGCGACCGGTCCCTGCCTGCGCGCCGGACGAGCTTCTTGCGGGTGGCAACGGCGGGTGGCGGGGCTAGTGCGGCCATTCTTACTACCTCTAATCCGATGCTAGACCGGCGCCCGTTCCCGGGCTGTGACTCAAGTCACCGAGGGCTGGGTTTCCGCCAGGCCGAGAGGAGTTCCTCCCGCTCCCGGGCTGTCAAGGGCGAAGGATTGGGGCTCGGCTGTTCTTCCAGGCAGTGGTTGTTGACATAGCAGTCCAGCTTCTGGCGCATGGCCGCGCGGCCGCGGTGCAGCCGGGTCTTCACTACGTCGACGGAAAGGTCCAGGATCTGCGCCGTCTCCTCGGTGGTCAGTTCCTCCAGGTCGCGCAGCAGAACCACGGCGCGATAAACGGGTGGGAGTTCCGAGACGACGCGGTCGATCACGGCGCGCAGTTCGGAGCGGAGGAACTGGCTCTCGGGAAGTGGATCGAGGCCGGCCACTTCCTCGGCCGGCGGGAGGTCATCGAGCGAAAGTTCGTGGGACGGCGCGAAAGCGCTCCGGCGCCGCTGCATCAGGCAGGCGTTGCGTGCGATGCGGAAGATCCATGAGCGCACGCGTTCGGGGTCCCGCAGTTGGTCAAAATTCTCGAATACCTTGAGCAGGGTCTCCTGCGCCACTTCCTCGGCGTCTTCCGGCTGGCCGCACATCAGCCAGCTATAGCGGAATATTTTGGAGCGGAAATGATGGACGAACTTTTCAAAGGCATTGGTCTCACCGGCGAGCAGAGCGCGCGCCAACTGGGTCTCGCCTTGTTGGTCCACGCCTTGATTGTACCGCTACCCGCGCCCCGCCTTCCCGCCGCGCCGCGATTCGTACCCGCGCTTCGCGTAGAGCGCCCCCTACGGTTTGCAGATGCCGAGCTTCACGCTGAAGGCCGATTCGCTGGTCCAGCGCTGGCCGGCACGGCGCTCGATGTGGAACGATTTGGTGGCGGCATCGGCGCGAATGCGCCAGTCTGGATTCGCCATCGGATCGGACTTCAACTTCAACGGCTTCACGCTGGTCTGCCGGATGCCCCAACTGTCGCCGCCATCCTGCGACTCGTAGAGCTCGTAGCGGTCGCCGCCGCCGCCACCCGGGCCGCGGTCGATAATCAGGGAGCCGGACTTCGCACCGTCGAAATGGAACTGCACGATGGATCCGATCCGCGGCTCGCTGAATATCGCGCTGACGCGCCAACTCTTGCCGCCATCGTGCGTGATCAGGAGAAACGGGTCTTGTGGAAGCGGGGAAAGCGAAAGGCCGCTGGCGAAGCCGTTCTCGGCGTCGATGAACTGGATGTGATCGAGACCCGCGCTCCGGATGCGTTCGTGCACCTCCCGCCAGGTGTGCCCGGAGTCCTCGCTTCCCAGGAGCACCGAATAGAGCGTGGCGGTCTCAGCGTGAATGTTACCGGCGGCGAATATCCGCGAACTGGTGGCGGCGGTCGCGGCTAACTCCAGGTAGATCTGGCAAGGGTCGTCTTCGGAGCACGCCAGGCCCGCCGAATGAATGTCCTCTTCGGAACATTGGAACGGCACCAGCATGGGTTTGCCGGTGTTTTCCATGACGGGTGGCGCAGCCGGGGAAGGAGCAACAACCGGGTTCGGCGTTGGCGGCTCCTGCGCCCAGGTCGCCGGCCACGCCAACGCTGCCAACATAAGTAAGACTAGAAGTCGCATAGCTCTAAAGAGCTAACCCGCGGTGGCTCTTTCGTATATCCAAAAAATAACCGAAACTTGTAACTTCGATCGAGGGTTATACCGTCTACTTGGTAAATCCCCGTTACGACAGCGGGCGCACTCACCCCTATCACCCAAACGCGCCCGCTTTTTTGTTGGCCACTCAATCGTCGAACATTCCTTCAAATAACGAGGAGCTGAGATACCGCTCCGCGGCATCGGGCAGCACCGTGACGATCGTCTTGCCGACAAATTCCGCCTGGCTGCCTAAACGGACTGCCACCGCTAGCGCGGCCCCGCAGGAAATACCCGCCAGAATGCCCTCTTCTTTCGCCAACCGCCGGGCGTAGTCGACGGCCTCGTCGTTGGTGACCAATTCCACTCGATCGACCATCTTGAGGTCGAGCGTGTCCGGAATGAAGCCGGCGCCAATTCCCTGGATCTTATGCGGTCCCGGCCGCATCTGCTGGCCGGCCAGGTGCTGCGTGATCACGGGGCTGCCGATGGGCTCCACACCTACCGATAGAATCTTCTTGCCCTTGTCCTTCTTGATGTAACGGGAAACGCCGGTGATGGTGCCTCCGGTGCCGATGCCGGACACCAGCACGTCAATCGTGCCATCGGTGTCTTCCCAGATCTCCGGACCGGTGGTGCGGAAATGAATCTCCGGATTGGCCGGGTTCTTGAACTGCTGCAGCAGCACGTATCGTTTGGGGTCGGTGGCCACCAGCTCCTCAGCCTTGGCGATGGAGCCCGCCATTCCCAGCGAACCATCGGTCAGCAGCAGGTTCGCGCCCAAAGCCTTCAAAACCTTGCGCCGTTCCACGGACATGGTCTCAGGCATGGTGAGTGTGATCGGGTAGCCGCGCGCGGCGGATACGAACGCCAAGGCGATGCCGGTGTTGCCGCTGGTGGGCTCGATCAGTTCTTTGCCCGGCTTCAGGATGCCGCGTTTCTCCGCATCCCAAACCATGGAAGCCCCGATCCGGCATTTCACCGAGTAGGCCGGGTTGCGGCCTTCAATCTTGGCGAGGATCGTCGCCTTGGCGCCATCGGTCACGCGGTTCAGGCGAATCAGCGGCGTGCGGCCGATGCTGAGCGAATTGTCGTCGTAAACTCGCAACTTTAGATCTCCCAGTTGAGTACGTATCTATTCTGCTTCTCATGCCAGCCGCGAAGCAGGTCGGCGAAGCTGGTCTTGTCGATGATATCGGAAACCGCTTGATCCACCTGCCGCCACACGTCGGTGAAAGGGGTTTCCACCAGGCGGCGCGAGCGGTGCTTGCCCTGCTGGGCACCCTCGACAAACCGCAATACCTCTCCCACCGTGAGGGAGTCGGCGGGCCGCGCCAACAGGTAACCGCCCTCGGCTCCACGCCGCGATTCCACGAATCCGGCCTGTTTGAGACTGGCCAGGATCAACTCCAAAAACTTCTGCGGAATTTTTTGACGCCCGGCGATGTCGGCGATGCGAACGGGCTCGCCGGCAGGCTGCGAGGCCAGGTCGAAAATCGCTTGCAACGCGTATTCGCTTTTAACCGAAATGTTCATCTGGGCTGGGACGGCGCAATCACCTGTATCCTACTAGAGATTGTAGGCTTCTATCGGGCCGTGTGCAACAGAAAGCGCGCGACTTTTGGCGCCATGTAGTCCAGCACGTTGAGCAACTCGTGGCCGGAATCCAGCACTTCCAGCGAGGCGTTGGGATGATGGGCGGCAAATTCTTCGGAGTAAAGGACGGGCACCACGTCGTCATGGGCGCCGTGGAAGATGAGCGCGGGTTGGTGGAAGTCCGGGTAATCTTCATAACGGCTGCCGTCTTCCAGGAGCGCGAAGGAGATGCTGCGGGTCCGATGCTCGCCGTAGTGAAACAGGTCCATGGCGCCGGTGGTTCGCCAGCGGGCCACCTGCTCCATGCCCAGCCGCTCCGGCCAGCGACGGGCAAAACCAAATGCGGGCGCGAGCAGGACCACGCGCTCGACCTCGGGATGGCGCGCGGCGTACAACGCGGCCAGATAACCGCCCATGCTGGAACCCATGAGAGACACGGGGCCGCCGTCGGCGGTCCGTTCGATGACGGCGAGTTGGCCGCTGATGGTGAGGTGCTCGAAGTCTCCGGCGGCCAGGTCGGGGATGTCCACGCGCGCACCCGCGGCCACCAGGCGCTCGCGAAAATAGCAGGCTTTGGTCGATGCGGGGCTTGACGCAAACCCGTGCAGATAGAGGATCCGCATCATTTCTTGGCCGGCGGAGTGGCGGCAGGGGCCTCAGGCAGTTCCGTGAATTTGATCTCCGTGTCGGCGCTGAACATTTTGAAGGGCTCGTAGCGGTACAGGTTTTCGGTGATCAGGTTGCCATCGACGAGGTGGCGATGGACCACCGATGCCGGCATCAGGAAACCGTGCGCGGACTGAACGTAATCCACCGTGGCTTCCTCACGGCTCAGGTGGCCGTTGGCCGCGCGTTCGGTCCAGGTCTCGATGCGCAGGGGCAGACCGTCCGGCTTGCGGGCTAAGAGGCGGCCCTGCATGGTGCGGCGCGAGGCCTCCTTACCGGCGAAGACCAGAACGCCGGCATCGGAGGATTTCTGCCGCCAGGCTACAGCGGTGGCTGAGTCGGCGCCCACCCGTTCCTCGCCGGCGATCCGGAACTCCATATTCTCCTGCGCGCGTTTGGAGAAGGCCAGCAGGATGAGGCCGTAGTCGGTGGCGATATCCACCAGGCCGTGCCTGGCAAAGTCTTCCAACATGCGCTTGCGCACGCGATCGTCGGGCGACTTGATGCCCAGCGAGAGCGCGTGGCGGGCGCTTTCGGCGCTTTGCACTTTGCGGCCATCCACGGAGACTACTTGCCGGAGTTCGAAGAGGTCGTGCGAAGTGGATTCCTTGAGGGTGCCCACACTGTATTCCGACACGATCTCGCGGGACTGCAGGCGGGGCTTGGGAATTTCGGTGGCGGCCTTGCCAAGGCGCGGGCGGAAACGGGAAGGCGGCATCAGGGCGCGCTGCTCGAGCGTCTCAACGGTCAGGGATTTGGGCGCGTTCTGCTGCAGCACCTCCGCCTCTTCGGCTGCGCGCGAGAGGATCTCGGGCAGCCCTTGGGCCGCGGCCGGTACCTGTGCGGCCAGGAGCAAGGGCAGCAACCACCACATACGTCCATTTTAGCGGACTGGCACGGGACTCTACCTTGAAAATCCGGACCGGCATGCGTCAGCATATGCGTCGTTAGCGCCGCGTGATGGCTCGGGAAATGCCCTTCCAGCGCGCTTCAGCCGCGGGTCACGTCCCACCGGGCCGCGATTTCGGCGAGATGCCCCGGCGAATGTAACCTCTCGGGCCGAGAACCTCTTTCACCGCCAGCGACCTGACGCCGCGCCGGGTTCCGGCTCATACCTTCCCGCGAGCCTTACCCAAGAATCCGCTCCAGGATCTGCGGGATCTCGAACACCGCCCGGTTGTGCATCCGTTCGGTGGCCGCGCGGTGGCTCGCGTAGGCCGTGGGTTCCAGCAACGCATCCACCGCCTTCGCGATCTCACGGAAGTCCGGCAGCACGATTCCGGCGCCCTGCTCGCGCAGCCACTCGGCGTTGTAGCGTTCCTGGGGCAGCGTCCATGCGTTGCGCTCCACAATGCACGGCAGGCGCATGAAGAGGGCTTCGCTCAAACTCCCCGGCCCCGGTTTGCCAATGAAATAATCGGCAAGCTGCATGTAGCGGGGAACGTCCTTGGTAAAGCCCTCCACCAACATCGGCGCCCGGTGTGGCATCGCTTGAATTCGCGCGCGGAGTTTCTCGTTGCGGCCGCAAACGACCAGCAATTGGCGATCATCGAGGCTGCGGGCGATCCGGGCAATCGCCGCCGAGCCTTCCCCGCCAAACATGACCAGCCCCACTGGCTCGCCGGGACGAAACCCGAGCCGGGCCCGGGCCGCGGCTCGCTCCTCCGCCGTCAGCGGGCCGATCTCGTAGAACCGCGGGTTGAGAATCATCCCCGAAACCCGGTGCACCTTGGCTTGCGGATGGCCCATGCCCAAAGCCTGCTCCACAGCCTTATCCGATCCGCAGATGAAATGTTGATCCTGCCGCTCGATCCAGAAGTGGGGCGGGTAGTCCGCCAGATCGGTGAGGATCGTGACCAGCGGCGTCCCGGGCAAGGCCCGTTGCAGACTCTCGCCCAGCGCGCGGTCGAAATTAGGCACCAGCGATACCACCATGTCCGGGCGGCTGGTGCGCCAGAAATCCATCAGCAGCCGGACCTGCCTGGGATGCAACCACCGGATCACCAGGTGCATTCCCACCATCAATTGCGGCGAGCCCAGGGTCCATCCCTTCTTGAGCAGCGTGTTGTAGATGTCCTCCATCCGCAAACCGGTGACCTTGCGGAACACGTCCATGGAGTCCAGCAGTTCCTGCAGGTTCACCAGGCGAATTTCGAACGGCCGCCCCTGCTGCTCGATTGCCTGCCGCAGCGCCGTGGCCGCGGCCCGGTGGCCTCCCCCCGCATCGAAGTAAATGAAGTCCACGTTCTTCAATAGTCCGATTGTGCCATGAGTGGTATGGCTATTCCCGGCTGTGTTTCATCCCGGCACCGGATAAGTTGCAAAAAACATTATATTTAATGGATGTTTGTTGCATATGTCACGGAACTGCAACGGTTTCCCGGCTATATCTAAGGCATGCGGTGCGACTTGCACGTCCACACCAGGCACTCCGGCATGTGCACCATCCCGGTGCTCGACGCGATCTGCCGCGAGAGTTACAACGAGCCGCTCGCCGTGTATGAAAAGCTCAAGCGCCTGGGCATGGATCTGGTGACGATTACCGACCACGATTCCATCGGCGCCGTGGAAAGCCTGCGCTCGCGCCCCGATTTCTTCCTGAGCGAGGAAGTCACTTGCCGCCTGCCCAGCGGAACCGAATTGCACGTGGGAGTCTACGACATCGCCGAGCACGATCATGCGGAACTCCAGCGCCGCCGCGACGATTTTGAATCGCTCCTCGCCTACCTGCTGGAACGCGATCTTTTCTTCAGCGCCAACCACGTCTTTTCCAGCCTGACCGGCCGCCGCCAAGCCGCCGATTTCGAGTTGTTCGAAACCGTCTTCCCGGCGGTGGAGACCCGCAACGGCCACATGCTGGCTCGCGCCAACGACAACGCCGCCACCCTGGCCGATTTCGCCGCCCGCGCCGAAACAGGCGGCAGTGACGCCCACGCCATGGCTTCGGTGGGCTGCGCCTGGACCGTGGTGCCGCGCGCCCGCAACAAACAGGATTACCTCGCAGGACTGCGGCACGGCATGGGGAAGGTGCGCGGCGAAACCGGCAACTTCTTCAAACTGACTCGCGACGTGCTTTCGATTGTCCGCGAGATGGTGAAGCACAATCCGTGGACCTTGCCGCTCGCCCCCCTGGCTCTGGGAGTTCCGGCGGTAATTCTGGGCAACTACGCCATCGAGCAGGCCTTCGCCCGCTTCTGGATGGCTCGCTACTTGCGCTCCCGCCAGTTGCGGAGGGTTGCCAATACCGTCGTGGAGTTGGCGGCATGACCCTCCACGTCGCGATGCTGCAATACATCGACCGGCGCGACCACCGGCTCATGCTGCGCCTGAACCGCTGGCCGGCGCCGCGCTGGATTCGCATTTGGATGATCTGCGCCACGCGCGGCGGCGATGGCGGGCTATGGTACGCCATGGGCGTGGCGATTGCGCTCTTCGGTGGCGATGGCCGTTTTGTGGCCATCACGGCGGCGGCCCTGGCGGCGGCAGTGGGCATCGGCATATTCCTCAGGCTGAAAAAGGCCACCGGCCGCAAGCGCCCCTGCGCGTTCGCACCGCACTGCTGGGCCACGCTCTTGCCGCCCGACCAATTCTCCTTCCCCTCGGGCCACACCATCACGGCCTTCGCGGTGGCGCTCACGCTCGCCCACTTCTACCCTGCGCTGGCGGCGGGGCTGCTCTTCTGCGCGGTCAGCGTGGCGGCCTCGCGCATCCTGTTGGGTATGCATTTCCTGAGTGACGTAGCTGCCGGCGCCGCCATCGGCGCAATCCTTTCTTTCGCCATTACCCGCCTGGTAGGGTAGGCGTCCCTGCCGCTCGCGAGGCTCCAACCCCGGACAGTCCCGTGTATTCACGAGTCGTTTACGTACAGGCACGCGAGACGCCGCGTGAAGCGCGAGCAGCCGGCAGCGTAGCATGACGCCTCCGACTATGGTATTGTTTTCGCTGACGTTTGCCGGGGCTCACCATGGTTCTGCTGGGCGTGCCGGTCACTTTTGTTGGCGAGGAAAAAGCAAAATATGAGCCTTTTTGCAACGAAATCGTTAACCCACATCCTCTCCGAGTCGGAGGGCGGCAAGCACCATTTGCGCCGCACACTGGGTCCGGGCAACCTGATCGCTCTAGGGATTGGTGCCATCATCGGCGCCGGGCTGTTCTCCCTGACGGGGGTAGCGGCGGCGGAGAATGCAGGGCCTGCGGTATCCATCTCGATGATTGTAGCGGCCGTCGGGTGCGCGCTGGCCGGCCTGTGTTACAGCGAGTTTTCTTGTATGATCCCGGTGGCGGGCAGCGCCTACACCTACGCGTACACCACCCTCGGGGAATGGATCGCCTGGATCATCGGGTGGGACCTGGTGCTGGAGTATGCGGTCGGCTCTTCCACGGTTTCCATCAGTTGGTCGGGCTACGTGGTTTCGTTGTTGCACACTTTTGGCATCAACCTGCCGGTGCAGTTCATCGCGGGACCGTTCGAGGCGGTGAAACTGCCGGACGGGACGACGGCTCAGGGCATCGCCAACATTCCGGCGGTGATCATTGTGGGGCTGATCTCGATGCTGCTGATGATCGGAATCAAGGAGTCGGCGCGCACCAATGCGGTGATCGTGACAATCAAACTGGCGGTGGTTCTGGTCTTTGTCGGCGTCGGCTGGATGTTCATCAACAAGGCCAACTACTCCCCTTACATTCCCCCGAATACCGGCGAGTTCGGCCACTTCGGATTGAGTGGCATCATGAAGGGCGCGGGCACGATCTTCTTCGCTTATATCGGTTTTGACGCGGTTTCGACGGCGGCGCAAGAAGCCAAGAATCCGCAGAAGGACATGCCCATCGGCATCATCGGCTCCCTGGCCGTCTGCACGGTGCTGTACGTGGCGTTCGCCCTGGTGATCACAGGAATGGTTCCCTACCTGGAACTGGGCACGTCCGCACCGGTCGCGACCGCCATCGACAAAGCCATGCCTCAGTTTGTGTGGATGAACAATCTGGTGAAGTTTGGGATCATCTGCGGCTTCACCTCGGTGATCCTGGTGATGCTGCTGGGCCAATCGCGGGTATTCTATTCGATGTCGCGCGACGGGCTGGTGCCGCCGGTGTTCTCGGAAATCCATCCCAAATTCCGCACGCCGTGGCGCTCCAACATGCTGTTCTTCTTCTTTGTCGCGCCGTTCTCGGCTTTCCTGCCGTTGAGTATTGTGGGCCACATGACCAGCATCGGAACGCTGTTTGCGTTCGTGATCGTGTGCGCGGGCGTATGGGTAATGCGAGTGAAGCACCCGGAGGCCCCGCGGCCGTTTAAGACACCCCTGGTGCCGCTGGTGCCAATTCTGGGCATCGTTTGGAACTTCTCGATGATGTATTCGTTGGGCTGGTCGAACTGGGCGCGTCTCATCGGCTGGCTGGTACTCGGCCAGGTTATTTACTTTACTTACGGCCAGAAACACAGCCACTTGCGCGTGGACGGCAAGACCACCAGCCGGTAGCGCGGTGCCGGCACGGTTACTCCTGGCCTGGTGGCTGATGGGGCTCGCCGCGTACGCGCAGTTGGCGCAAAACCCGTCGCCGATGGTAGAGCACACGCGGCTGCATCCGCGGCTGAAGGAGCAGGCTCCGCCCGGCCGGCGGGAAAAGCTTGACTTTGGCGCCCTGTTCGTACCGGCCCGTCTGCGGACCGCCAAACACCCGCCGATCCTCTTCTTCTTCCACGGCGGCACGTGGCTTCCCGAAGTGGCGGCGGCGCACAACCGGGTGGCGGTGGTGAGCGTGCAGGCCGGCGCAGGGTCAGCCACTTATGCGCGGTTGTTCGAAGACCCCCACCGGTTCCTGGGCCTCGTGCGCGAGGCCGAGCAAAAGGCCGGGATCCGGTTCGGCCGCGTGATGCTGGGCGGCTGGAGCGCTGGATGCGGGGCCATCCGCCAGATTCTGAAGACACCGGAATCGTATGCGCGGGTGGATGCGGCGCTGCTGATCGATGGCATCCATACCGACTATGTGGATGGCAAGCCGGGGCCGCTCGAATCCAAGATCGGCACGGACGATCTGGAGGTCTGGCTGCGGTTGGGCCGTGACGCGATGGCATCGCGGAAGCTCGCGATTGTGACGCATTCGGAGATCTTCCCCGGCACCTTCGCCAGCACCACGGAGACCGCCGACTACCTGGCGGCACAACTCGGGCTGCACCCGCGGCCGGTTCTGAAGTGGGGGCCGATGGGGCTGCAACAGCTCAGCGAGGCCCGGGCCGGCAAATTTCTGCTGATCGGCTACGCGGGGAATTCAGCGCCTGACCATGTGGACCAGTTGCACTCGCTGCCGGTGTTTCTGAAGTGGCTGAAGGTGAAGTGAACAAGAGCCTTGGGCGGTCCCCCTGGACCGCGGCAGACGCCCCGTCCGCCAGCCGTCAGGGAGGCCCAGCGGCCGGTTGGGGAAAGGCAATACCGTCAATCTTGGCGTTTTTGGGTTTCCTTCGCCCTCTGGCGCCGGGATTCCAGACCCACGTCCGCGCGGTTCCGGGTCCAAACTCCGGTTCGCCCCGGCGCCGTCCCGAGGCTCTCCAGAGACTGCGGGTATTTCACCGGGACGAACGAAACCACCATCCGAGTAGATGATTCAAACACGCTCTGACCGACATCCGGTACCTATCGATACCGTCGTAGAGGAATTAATCTTGATTGCTTCGGTAAGCCGTGTGCAGGAAAACTGCACGCACGGTGTGAAAGGGGTTTGTTGAAAACGGGCTGGCGTAAACGTGTAGGTTGACGGAATTACTGAAAATTCTTGCCACAGTTCTTGAAAAAACTCGCGCCACAATAAATGAAAAAATCCTCCTTGGGCCGCAGAGAGGCATGGTTTGGGGAGATGGGCCTCCGTTCATCCGTTCCAGCCTGGGCCGGAGTGCCGAATCGTTTTTCTCCGGCCGAACGCCGGCTGCTGGCCCGAACGTAGGCCCTTCGCCGCCGACGAGCATCTATTCGCCGCAATCGACATCTCATCGTCACGCGTTACACGATCGCGTGGAGCACGGGCGACGCGGTCTCACAAAGGATCCTTGGCGACACTATTGTGGCCGGAGAGCGAAGGCACCGGCGCCGGATTAGGCTCAGCCGCCGTGTTGCTGGGCGTCGCGGCCCAGTTGCTCGATCTCTCTTATGGCCAGCGCGATGGCTGCCTGGCCGATGTGACGCTCGACGAGACCAAGGAGCTGTTCCTGGTGGTCCGCAGCGTCAGCCTGGCCGTACTGGCGAGCAATTGCGAGCTTGTCGCGAATCGCCTTGGCTTCGGCCTGGAGTTTCTTGAGGGCGTCGAGGTCCGTTGGCGGCGGATCGGGCTTGGGCTGCGGCTTGCCGCCACCGCCATTGGGACCACCACCATTACCGCCGTTACCGCCGCCGCCGCCACCGCCACCGCTTGGCGTCTTCAGCGAAGGAGCGGGAGTGTCGGTACCGGAAAGGCGGGCGGCCGAAGCTTGTGCGACCGCGATGGAGCAGCAGAGGAGCTGGTACGTGCCGTGAGGAGGTTTGGAATCGTCGATCACCAGGCCGGGCGGCACTGAAATGGTGACCTGCGCCGACGACACATCGATGGAACGGGATGGGCCGACCCTGGTTTTGGAGTGTTCGGTTTCGACAATGACATCCTGGCCGCTTTCGTTGGTGATGCGATGGATGCCGAGGAAGAGGGCCTGAGCGTAGTTGCCGGCGACATCGAAGAAAGCGATGGTCGCCGACGGCAAGGCCCTGCTCAGGAGCCAGTCGGCATGTTCGTATTGATTGGTTTGAGCGGGCGCAGTAGTTGCGGTAGTGTGCTTGGTGCTTTGCTTTCCCGAACTGTCAACGTCCGTTTCGTTGGTGGTGACGGTACTGGTGAACTCAGCCATACATAAGTGTCCTTTCCGCGGGGGGATCGCCGCCGGAGATTTCGTTTAGATGGAAGAACCCGGTTTCGGAAAGCAGTATATAACGGATCTGTCGGATCTGGGGGTAGTCCGGTCGGTGTGAGTCTCACATCACATTTGCGGCCACTGCCGATAATGCGGCGTTGTGATCGCTGGAGCGAGCTTCCGTCTCAAAACCGGTAAGTTTTAGGACAACCGGCGGAGCCTCTAAAATCAGGGGACCTAGCGTCTCGGAATTCAGTTGCGAAATCGGCCAAAAACGCGGCTCGGCCGCGTGCGTGGGAATGATGTGGATACAATCGCAGAACTCTGTCTCAAATCTGCCGCAACGGGCGGGGATTGAACATGCGGGCCCGACCGACTCAGACCGGAGATCCGCGCGGTCTGCGGTTCCACTTTGACGGTTTGTCGCCGGCTCGTACTTTGTCCGAAGCGGGCAATCTGACGTTCTGTGCGATGGACCCTCGCTGGTCGCCCAGCGTTTTCTGCATCCTTCTCCGACCCGCTAACAGTGCACCGGGCACGACGGAACGGAGGCCAGGTAGGATGATTTCAATAACTGTGTCAAACCAGTAGGATATTTTCACGAAACCTGGCAAGACTTTTCATGATCTGTGGCAACGAATCCCGACTTGCCCTCTGCTATCAACGCCGACATTTTCAGGAACTCTGTCAACCTACAAAACGCCAGTACCGCGTCAAAATCCACCTACCTACCGGCGCGCGCCGTTCCACCGTTCGCGATGTTTCAGAACGAGTATTTCAGCCCGAGCTGGAGTTGCCGCATGCCCGTCTGAGTGCCAGTGATCACGCCGAAATTCTGGTGCGCGTTGGTGCCGGGTTGGCCGGCGAACGCCGCGCCCGACAAAATGTTGAGGTTCGGCATTCCCCAGTTGGGGTGATTGATCGCGTTGAAGGCCTCGATCCGGAACTGCAGAACATGGTTCTCCTTGAAGGGCATCTTGAACTGCTTGTGCACTTCCGCATCGATATTGATGATGCCGGGGCCCTGGATGGTATTCCGGCCGACGTTACCGAAGAATCCTGGCGGGGCTTCGGTAAAGGCTCCGGGGTTTAGCCAGCGGGAAGGCACCGGGTTGCTCAGATAAGGGCTGACCCCGGCGACGGCGACGGGGCGATCATAGCCGCCGTCGGACGTGGCCGCATTGTCGACGCCGCCGATACCGAGCGTACCCGGGACACCGCTTTGCATGGTAAGGATGCCGCCGGTTTGCCATCCGCCCACGACCGTGTTCAACACGGGATTCGCGATGTTCAACCGCTTGCCTTTGCCAAGCGGCAGGTCATAAAGCACCGAGGTGACCATCCGATGGCGGACATCGAATGACGAAAGCCCGCGCTCGCACTGGATGCAATCGCTGTTCTGCGGGAAGAGCGTGTCAAAGCCCTGCACGCGAATGCCGCTGGTGTCGTCGATCGATTTGGAAAATGTGTAGGAACTAATCACGCTGAGGCCTTGGCCGAAACGCCGGGTCGCCTTCAGACTGAAGGAGTTGTAGTTGGCGTTTCCGCCATCGGCCACCAGTTGGATGACTCCGTAATTGAGGTAAGGAAGCCGCGTGGACACGGGGGTAGAGGTCCCGTTTCCGAGGTAACCGAAGGGAATCGCCTGGTTGGCGTCCTGGAAGCCGTAAAGGTGGTGGCTGAGGGTGCCCAGATAGCCTCCCTCGATGACCCAGTTGCGGCCGAACTGGCGCTGCACGTTGACCAGGTATTGCATGGTGTAGGACGTCTTGTGATCGAGGGCGTCGACATAGGAGTACGGCGGCGGGATTTGGGCTACGGCGCCACTGCCTCCGGGCACGGCGTTGCTATAAAACAGGTTCGGCACGCCGATCGCGCCGCCGTTTTGCCCCGAAGTTTGCGTGACGCGCCCCGCGATGTTGCGCGCCATATCGAATACCGAGTTTCCGATCTCCTGGTTGTAGAAGATGCCGAAGCCGGCGCGCACCACCAGCTTGGAGTCGGGAGACCACGAGATGCCGATCCGGGGGGCGAAATCCTTGTAGTGCGTCTGCATCAGCGCATCCGGGTACATGCCGTTGCTGCACACCGGAGCGGGATTGGCTTGCGAACCAGCCACACCGGCGGTGTTGGTCCAGTTGATGGCGAGGCCCTGATAGGGGTTCGTGCAAGTGCCCTGCCGGACGAAGAAGGGCCATTGGGACTGCGGGGCTTGCGGTCCAAAGAAGAGCTTCGGCAAGGCCACGGTAAAGTCGTTGCCGAGCTGATCGACCCACGGCGGGGTCAGCTCATAGCGCAGACCGAGCGAGAGAGTCAATTTGGGCGCGATCTTGTACGTGTCGTCGAAAAAGGCGGCTTCGGTGTTGCGCTGGTAATTGGCGCTGGCGATGGCTACGGCAACCGTGGACTGATACAGATCGCCCAGCAGGAACTCGGCGAAGGCGTCGCCACCGGTATGGGTGGGGCTTTGCGTGGCGTTGGGTTGGAAGACGAAATTGCCGCGGGAAAACTGATTACCCACCTGGTCGAAATTCTGGCGGGTAAACTCGAACCCGAAGCGAAACGTATGCTTGCCTTTAATCCAGGAAACGTTATCGACCGCCTGCAGGGAATTGTTCTGGATGACGTAGGGGCCGTCGGTGTTGTCGCCGATTCCGCTGAAGCCGTCTCCGTTGATGGAGATCGCCGGGATTCCCCAGGTGGCGGGCGCGCCCGGTTGCAGACCGGGGACGCCCAGCGCCTGCACGACGTTTACGTTGAAAGCCGAAAGGGTGCCGATCGAGTTAAACAACCGCGTGTACCCGAAACGCGCCTCGTTCACCAGGCTGGGGGTAATCGAGCGGGTGTTCGAACCCAGGTACTGCTCGTAGTTGGTGAGAATCTTGCTGCCCACACCGCCCAGCCCGGTCGACGATTGATTTTCGTCACCCCAACTATAGCGGCCGGTCCACTGCGACTTGGAAGATTCCACAAAATCCATGCGCAGAGTAAATCCATCCCGGTTGTTGGGCGAACTGACGAACAACGGGTAGTTCAGGGTCGCGGTGGGCAGCGTGGCGGCGGCATAGTAGTTCAGGAACTTCTGCGAGATCGGATCGAGCCGGTTGGAGGGGATTACGTTTCCTGGGAATGGAGTCTTGGTGGCTCCGGTCGCGCCCCCCGTGCTCGGGTCATAGATGGTGGCCGAGAGCGCGCCCAAGTTGCCGGCTTCCTCCACAGCGGTTGGGAGCGTATAGTTCGCCTGGCTGTTCTGGCGTTGCGCTTTCCATTCGTCGTTGGCCATGAAGAACAGCCGGTTGCGCCCATTGAAGAGCTTCGGTATACGAACCGGGCCGTCGACCTCGAAACCGTAGTCGTTCCACTTGAACGGCGCCTTGTTCGGGTGAACGGTGCCGAAGGCGTAGCCAACCGCGTCAAAATGATCGTTACGGACGAATTCGAATAGCGCTCCATGATAATTGTTGCCGCCGGACTTGGTGAGCACGTTGATCTGCGAGGCTTCGTGGCCGAACTCGGCCGGGTACACGCCGGTCTGCACCTTGAACTCCTGGATGGCGTCGATCGACGGAAGCACGACGTAGGTGTTGAAGTCCGGGTCGGTGTTGGTCACGCCGTCGAGCGTGAAGTAGTCGAACATGATGCGCTGTCCGCCAGCCGAGATGGACTGGGAAGCGCGGTCGCCGCCTTCCCGGGATCCAGCCTGCCCGGAAGCGGGCGCCAGCGTATTGACGTTGGCCGAGAGCGAGACCAGATTCAGGTATTGGCGGCCGTTCAGCGGCAACTCGGTGACTCCCTTGTTCTCGACGACGGTCCCAATGGAGGCGTTCTCGGCCTGCAGGAGGTCGGCCGTGGCGGAAACCTCGACGGACTCACTGACCTGACCCACCTGAAGGGTGATGTCCAGACGGACGGTCTGCTGCACCTGGACTTCGACGTTGTTGGTGGTCGCCGTCTTGAAACCCGGGTGCTCGGTTTTGACGGAATAGAAGCCCGGCGCAACCGATGGAAACGTGTAATCTCCGGCATCGGTGGAGACGGTGGCGCGGACTGCGTTGGTGGCGACGCTGGTGAGCGTTATGGTGGAGCCGGGCACAGCAGCGGAGGATGCATCCGTGACCCGGCCGGTGATTTCACCAAGGGTCTGGCTGACTCCCGGAAGGCTGAATAGGGCTAAGAGTGTGGTGAGAAGGAAAGTGCGGCCGGCTCGGAATTGCGCGACATGACGTCTCATCATATTGTAATCCTCCCTAAGGATGCTTATTTACAAAGCGTTGGCGAGTGTGCCGCTTACTAAACGCATGGGCTGAACGGACTTGATCTGCAAGGTTTTGCCTCCCCCCAAGCGGAATTAATCCCCCATCAACCGTCGCCGAGTGCTTCAATCCGGGATTTCCCTTCCCGTCTCACGGAATTGTACACCCAACGGCGTCCGGCTGTAACGACTTTCGGCGTTTTGTCACAATTCAGATGTGGGAAGTCCCTTCTTGACCGGCGACGATTTCCTGATTTTGTTGGGGGGCCGTGGGTGCGTGTAACGTTTGGAGGCTACCGGTACTGGTACTCGCGCTGGTACTGTATCCTCGTTTCAATGTTTAATTAACTTACGCCGGATAGGTCCAGCGGGGGGAGTTTGGGCTTATACTATGAGGGACTTTCGAAGCCGAAATGGAGGCTTCGAACAAAACGAAAGATACTCTTGGGAATAGGAGGAGCGCCGATGCTTAGGAACTTGTTTGCAGTTGTTTGTTTAACAGCTGTACTTTCGTCAGTGACCTTCGGGGGAGCGATTGTATCCGGTTTCAATACCACCAGCGACGGTCGCAATGACGACGGCACGTATACTGCGCCTGGCGGATGCACGAATGCCGGCAACGGCGGAACTTGTGCCGGCTCGCTTGTCCCGGTAGGGTTCAACCTCAACTTCTTCGGGGTGAACTTCAACTCGCTGTACATCAACACGAATGGCAATGTGACGTTAGACAACCCGCTGTCCACGTTTACCCCGTTCGGCCTGACCGCAACTGCCAGCCAAATCATTGCGCCGTTCTTCGCGGATGTTGACACGCGGCCTGCGGCGAGCGGCGTGGTGACGTTCGGAACTGGGACCTTCGGTGGCTTTAGCGCCTTTGGCGTTAACTGGATCGACGTCGGCTATTTCAACCAGCACACCGATTTGTTGAACAGCTTTCAACTCCTGCTCGTCGATCGGTCAGACACGGGGGCGGGGAATTTCGACATCGTGTTCAACTACGATAACGTTCAGTGGGAGACTGGCGATGCCAGCGGAGGGGTTGCAGGATTGGGCGGCAATTCGGCCCGCGCCGGGTTCTCCAACGGCACCGGCGCTCCGGGAACTTCGTTTGAGCTGCTTGGTTCGGCCATCAACGGCGCACTGATCAACACCGGCGCCGATGCGCTGATCACCCACGATCTGAACAGCAATGTCCTAGGCCGGTACATATTCGAGGCTCGCAATGGCACCATCAACACGGGCACGCCTGAGCCAGGGACCCTGGGCCTGCTTGGTATCGGAGTTGTTCTTTTCGGGTGCTACCGGCGCTACTCGACCCGGTAATAGCCTGAAGGCAGTTCACCCGCGCTCTTGAGCTCCGGGGTTGTCCACCCTGCGTCTGAGATTCGTTTCAGGGCGGCGTTCTCGTTTCCACGAATGGTCCCAAACTCCTGTATTCGCGCCATTCGCACCGATACCCTTTGAGTAAGCCTGGTCCGGGTCGAACTTCTGCTATGTTCGCGTGGATCGGGATGGTGGAACAGGAATGGTTCGGGTGCGCCGCCAAGTTTGAAAGCTCCTTTCAATCACAGGCGGCCTCCCGCCACTGCCAGGAGGGGATTCGTGTGCGCATCCACCAGTTTCCAGCCGGCCCTATCGCCCCATAGCGACGCGCTGTCATTCAGCACGAGCGAGTTTCCCTTCTGGGCGATCTCAGCTCAGAACAGCGTGAGCGATGTCTTTGACGTCCCCGCCGAGTTCGTCATGGCCACGTCGAACGATGAGATCCCCGAAACATTGCCAGTCACCGGAAACACCGCCCGCAGCAGAAACACGCCGCCGGCATCCGATGCCTGAAAGAAGGCGGTGAAATCCTTGCCGGCGTCGGTCCGGATGGCGCCCGGCGCGATGGCATTTCCCGAAGGGTCGTAAAACGTGAAGGCAAGCGGGCCGAGGCTGCGGGTGTTGTCGAAGCCGGTCACGCGGATCTCGATGCTGCCCGAAGAGCGCAGGCCCTGAACCGCCGTGATGCCCGCCACGGCCGCTGGAATGGTCACGCTCTGGCGGTCGGTGGCGGCGCCCAACTGCGCCGTAAAGGTGAGGATACCGGCGGTGGTGCCGGTCTGGAACGGGAAGGCAGCCTGGGTGTCGCCGGGCGAGACCGCGAAACTGGCCGTGCGGCCACCGGACGCGAAGACAATAGCTGGATCGGTTGTGCCCGGCGCGCCCGCCTGGAAGTCGAGGGTGATGGAGCCCGTGCCCTTGCTCTGAGCGGGGGCATCGAACCGCACGGTGACCACGCCCTGTTGCAGGCTGGCAGCCTGCTTGAGGTCGATGGCGATCGCCGGTTTGGGCAGCGGCAGGTCCTGGCCGGCGCCCGTCAACGGATAGGTGCGGTCGCCGATGACCAGGGTGCCGGTGCGCGGTCCGGCGGCCGCAGGTGTGAACCCAACGTCGAACGAAGAGGACTGGCCGGGTTGCAGCGCGGCACCGCTGGGCGGGATGCCGGACAGCGAGAAATCGCCCGCGGGAATCGAAATGAGTGGGACCGTCAGGATGAGGGGAGTCTGGTTCTGGATCAGGAAGTGGCGCAACACGGTAGCGTTGCGTAGGGCGGTTCCGAAATCCACACCCTGGGGCCCGAGCGGCTGGAAGGCGCCGCCCGAATCGACCAGATAGGTCAACCGAGGCAGGACCGTGACGGTTAGCAAAACCGAGATCCCGTCGGAGGTCAGAGCGGCGCTGTAGGAGCCTGTGTCCGGGGCGCTGAAGGTGACGGTGAAATCGGCAGCGGATTGGGAGGCCAGCGGGATGGGCGGCTTGGGGCCGGCCAGGGTGAATCCGAAGCCGGCCACTTGCAGAAATGTCACGGCGGCCGAAGAGTTCGAGGTGTTACGCAGGCGGAAGTGGGTGGAGGCCGATTCGCCGGAGTAGATCGACCCGAAGTTATAGACCGCGGTCACGGGGTGCTCTACGCTGCCGTCCACGGCGTAGAGTTCGAACTGGGCGCACAAGTGAGGCGCCAGGATCAACGCCAGAAGCAGGCAGCGCAGGCCTCCTGGCGCGCGCGGTACCTCAGTTCCGGTCATGGTTTAACCACCGAGATAGCAGGCGCTCCGATGGTCAGTACCGGAGCGGGTGGCGCCGCCGGGGCGGGAGCGGCGTTTCCGGATTTACCGGTGGCCAGAATCGCGGCGACTGCGCCACCGCCGGCGAGCACGGCGGCTGCGATCCATATGCCGCGTCTATGAACGGCGCGGCCAGTTGACGGCGCAGCCGTGCCGCCCTTCAGCTCAGCGACATACTGGGAGGATACGGCGCCAGCGCGAGCCTGCTCCTTGGAGACAACGATGCGGATCTGGAACTTGCCCGGGATGCGGTTGACCTGGAGACCGTGCAGGGAGGCGCGGCCGCGGCTATCGGTGGTGGCCACGTCGGTGCGCAACCCATTCAGAAACGTGCCGCCGGGGCCATCCCCGGGCAGGTGAAAGCTGACGGCAGCGCCGGCCACGGGCTTGCCAGTCTCGTCGGTGATTTCGACGGCCAGCGGGCGCGAACTTCGGGAGCCCGGCGGATGCACGGCGCCTTCGCCCTCGACCACCTGAATCTGAAGAATTGCCACCTGGGCCGGCGCCGGGCAGACAAGCGCGAGAAAGACAATCGCGGCAAGCCAGAAAAGTCTCGAGTACAGATAAGACCCTCACCGCAGCCTTCGGGCAGCCACGGGCGCTAACTTATGCCGTCTTCCTCATTAGTACCACAGTTACATTGTCCGGCCCACCCGCTTGCTTGGCCGCTTCCACCAGTTTCGCGCAGCTATCATCCAGCGGAACGCCGTTGCGGCCGCCTTTCAGGATCAGCTCCATCTCCGTGGCTTCCAGCACGCCATGCAGGCCGTCGCTGCAAATCAGGATCAGATTACCGGCATTCAGCGGCACCGAATAGTAATTCACCACCAGCGGCGCGCTGGCCCCGATCGCCATGGTAAGCACATGACGCATCGGATGATTGCGCAGGCTCTCCTCATCCAACCCCAGCGGCCGGCCCACCTCGTTGACCCAGGTCTGGTCGTCCGTGAGCACATGAAGTCCGGACTCGTCCAACAGGTAAGCCCGGCTGTCGCCCACGCTGGCAATGGAGAGATTCTCCTGCAGTTCGAGGGCGGCCACCAGGGTGGTGCCCATGCCTTCCAGGCTGGGGTCGTTCTGCGCCGCGTCCAGTACGCGGCGGTTGGCTTCCTCCACGGCCCGAATCAGCACCTGGGAGTCTCGTTGTTCCGCCATTAATACAATTTCGGCCACCGTATCGACGGCGATTCGGGAAGCCCGCTCACCAGCCTTGGCGCCGCCCATGCCATCCGCCAGGACGTAGAGCCCGAGGTCCGGTTCAATCAGGCAGTAGTCTTCATTATTCGATCTGACGCAGCCCTTATCGGACAGCGAGGAGGCTTCCAACATTCCGGTCATCCCGCCCCTTACGCCACCAAATGTACCACGAGTACCAGGCACGGTAAACTGGATGGGTACCGTCATTCGGCACCTCCCCATGCTCTGGAAACGCCTGCGGCTCACGCTGGACATGATCAAGTTCGAGCACTCGGTCTTCGCCCTGCCCTTCGCCCTGACCGGAGCGCTGCTGGCCTTCCGGGAAGGCTCGTACAGTTCGGGCGAATCCGCCTGGAAGCTCCTGTGGATCGTGGTGGCGATGGTGGGGGCGCGGTCGGCGGCCATGGCATTCAACCGCCTGGTGGATTCGGCCATCGACGGGCGCAACCCGCGCACCCGCACGCGCCATCTACCGGCAGGGCTGCTGAGCAGTGGATTCGGCTGGGGCTTCGTGGCGGCCGCGTCGCTGGTCTTTGTGCTGGCGGCGGGGCAGTTGAACCCGCTGTGTTTCCGGCTGGCGCCGGTGGCGCTGGCGATCGTGTTCTTCTATTCCTTCACCAAGCGGTTTACGTCTTTTTCACACCTGATACTCGGCTTCAGCCTGGGAATTGCGCCGGCTGCCGCGTGGATTGCCGTGCGCGGGTCGCTGGACCTTCGCGTCCTGTGGTTGACGGCGGCGGTGACGTTCTGGACCGCGGGGTTCGATATGATCTACTCCTGCCAGGATTACGAATTCGATACGGCCGAGGGGTTGTGGAGCGTGCCGCGCGCGCTGGGCATCGGGGGAGCGTTACGATTCGCCCGGTTGCTGCATCTGGCCATGGTGATCTGTCTGGTGGCGCTGATTCTCGAACTGCACCTCGGGTTGCTGGCCCTTGCCGGCGTGGCCGCGATTCTGGCGCTGCTGGTCTACGAGCACAGCCTGGTGAAGCCCAACGACCTTTCGCGGGTGAACGCCGCCTTCTTCACCATGAACGGATATGTCAGCGTGTTATTCTTTGTATTCTGGGCCGCCGATATTTTCCTCCTGAAGCCGGGTGTCTGAAACAATGCGAGTCTTAATCGACGATCCCCGTCTGGTCACCATCCGCGCCAAGGTGGAAGCCGGCGAGAGGCTCTCGTTTGACGACGGCCGCGCCCTCTACCGTACCGCCGATATTCTGGCTCTCGGGTACATGGCCAACCTCGTGCGTGAGCGGATGCATGGGGACACGACGTACTTCAACGTCAACCGGCACATCAATCCGACCGATGTGTGCGTGGCCAGTTGCCGCCTGTGCGCATTCGGCAAACGGGTGCGCGATCCCAAGGCCTACACCATGTCGCTCGAAGAGGTGTGGCACAAGGCCGGCGAGGGCTGGAGCGAGGCGGTGACGGAGTTTCACATCGTGGGCGGGCTGCATCCAGAACTGACGCTGGAATGGTTCTGCGAGATGCTGCGCGGGCTCAAGGTCCGGTTTCCGCAAGTCCACCTGAAGGCGTTCACCATGGTGGAGATCGCCTACCTGGCGCGGCGCAGCAAAATTTCGATCCGCGAAACGCTGGAACGGTTGCGCGACGCCGGCATGGATTCACTGCCCGGCGGCGGAGCCGAGATCTTCAACGAGCGGGTGCGCCGCATCATCTGCGATCACAAGATCGATGGCAACGAGTGGATCGAGACGGCCCGCACCGCGCACCAGTTGGGCCTGCGCTCCAACTGCACGATGCTCTACGGCCACATCGAAAACGACGAGGACCGCGTGGATCACCTGGTTCGCCTGCGCGAACTGCAGGACGAGACGCATGGCTTCGTGACCTATATTCCGCTGGCCTTCCACCCGGACAACACCCCGCTGCACCATATCCCGAAAACTACCGGCTTCAACGACATCAAAAACGTCGCCGTGGCGCGGCTGATGCTCGACAACATCCCGCACATCAAGGCGTATTGGGTGATGATGACGCCGCGCGTCGCCCAAATCGCGCTGCGATTCGGAGCGGACGATCTCGATGGCACGATCGTGGAGGAGCGCATCTACCACGATGCCGGCGCCACCACCTCGCAGGGGCTGCGGCGCGCCGAGTTGCTGCAGTTGATCCGCAGGGCCGGGCGCGAGCCGGTGGAGCGGGACACGCTGTACCGGCCGGTACAGCGGACGGAAGCAACGTTCACGGTAATGGTGTAGCGGCGGGTTCCGCCGGTGGTCCGCAGTGGAGGGGTCGGGCTGGATCACGCCGGCGTGACCCACTCACCATCGAACGCGAAATCCGCGGTGAGCAGCAAACGGCGGACATCCTGGGGCAAAGGCCCTACCCGGAAAAGCGGATTGGGTGAAGGGCCGCCGGCCGGGTAACGGGAAATGCATTTCCGGAAAACTGGATTCCCAGAGCATTAAGCCGTTTGTTTTCAACAACGGTCTTTTGGGGTGCGGGAAATGCATTTCCGGAAAGGCATGCAGGGGCACCGAGGGCGGGAACGCCGGGCCGCGGCATCGAGGTCGACGGGTTACGGCAGTGGCTTCTCCCGTTGCAGCAGGTGCAGGATGTTGCCATCCGGGTCGGTGAAGAACACCAGCGAATTGCCGCCCTTCTTCTCGGGCTCGCCCAAAAACGAAACGGCCTTGCTCCGCAGGCGCTGGTAGACGCCGTCGAAATCATTCACCGCAATCGCCAGGTGCCGCAGACCGGGGGCTTTCATGTCGAGCGGCTGGCGGGGTGCGGCGTTGGATTCGATGATCTCCAGCATGGAACCGTCGGCGGCCTTCACGAAGACAGTTTGGCTGTTGGATGAACGGTAGTTGATCGTGAAATCCAGGTGCTCGACGTACCAGTCGGCGAGGCGGCGCGGATCGGGCGACGCGATCGCGGTGTGTTCAATGCCGGTGACCATATCCGGATTGTAGCTCTACCCGCGATCTTATTCGTAGCGCAGGGCCACTGTCGGGTCGATTCGAGCGGCACGCCGCGCAGGAAGATAACCCGCCAGCGCGCCTACCAGGACCAGCAGCACCGCCGCGCCGCCGAATGACAGAGGATCCATCGCGCTCAAGCCAAACAGAAAGCTCTGGATCCAACGTGTGACCGCGAAAGCCAGGCCGATTCCCGCCACACCTCCGGCCACAATCAGGCCGAGCACGTCGCCCAAAATCATCCCGATCACCTTCGACGTGCCCGCGCCGAGCGCGATTCGAATCCCGATCTCGTTGGTCCTTCGCGCCACCGAGTAGGACATCACGCCGTACAGGCCGATCGCGGCCAGCACCATCGCCAGCGCTCCGAAGAACGACGATAGGATCGCAACCAGCCGTTCCTGCACCACGCTCGCGTCCATCAACTCACGGACCTCTTTGACGCTGAGAACCGGCAGATTCCGGTTCACTGCCTCCACTTCTCTCCGCAGCGGGTTACTCAGGCTCCCCGGATTCCCGTCCGTTCGGATCTCGAAATTCGCCGTGGTGATTCCGTCAATCGGCTGGAAAAAGGAAACGTAGAAGCGCCGCACCGGGTCGTCGCGAAAATCGTGGTCCTGAGCATCACGCACCACACCGACAATCTCCAGCCGCACCTTCGAGCCCGTGAAGTGTCTTCCAATCGGATTCGCGCCGGGAAAATAGAACTTCGCCATCGTCTCATTGATCACCGCGACCCGCGGCGCTCCGGGCAAGTCCCGCTCGCTCATATCGCGGCCGAGCAGAATGGGAATCCCGACCTTGGTGAAATAGTCCGGCCCGACCTGATCGAATCGCGCTTCCCGATCCTTGTCCGACGCCGGTGTGAATCCCTCGACGTCGACATGATCGCCCGACTCCGTGCCCGAGAACAGGCCGTTCTCGGAAAAGGTGGCGGATCGCACATCCGGCAGGGCCCGCACCCGGTCCAGCAGATTCTTCATGGTTCGCCCAACCTCGTCGCCACGATAGCCCGCGCTTACCGGATCGACTCGCATGATCAGGAGGTGATCCGGATTGTATCCAACATCCTGTGTTTTCAGATTGTACAGGGTGCGCAAAAACAGACCGGCTCCAATCAGCAGCAACATCGAAACGGTCACCTGTAGCGCCACCAGCACCTTGGTCGCGCCACCGCGGGCCGAGCCTCCGCGTCCCGCGTCCTTCAGCGTTTCCGCCAATGTGATCCGCGTTGCCCGCAGCGCCGGCGCCAGTCCGAACAGGATACCCGTGGCCACGGAAATGGCCGCCATGAATCCGAGAGTCCGCAGATCGGTCTCAAACGGGATCGCCAGGGGAAGCCCGACGCCGGAGAGCATCATCACAAGCACACGCGTTCCCGCATAGGCAATCGCGATCCCCAGGACGCCGCCGATTCCTGCCAGCAGCAAGCTTTCCGTGACCAACTGCCGGATCAGCCGCATCCGCCCCGCGCCGAGCGAGAGCCGCAAGCCAATCTCTTTCTTGCGCGCGGCCGCGCGAGCCAGCAGCAGGTTGGCCACATTAAGGCACGCAATCAGCAGCACCAGCCCCACCACCGTCATTAACACCAGAAGCGGCTGCGAGAACTCCCGCCGGATCTGCCCGAATCCTTTTTCGCCGGATTCCGTCTTGAGTGTGTCCTCCGCGATCCTTCGCCGCGTCCGCTCCGTGATTTGCGATCCCTCGGCGTCCGTCTGAACCTGCCGCCATAACACCACCAGTGTGGCGCCCGCCTGAACCGGACTCACTCCGGGTTTCAGCCGGCCCATGATGTTCACCCATACCGCGTTCGGCTGAGTAAGGAACGGCCGGCCCGGCATCACCGCCGGTTGCATGGTCATCGGGATCCACATGTCCATCGACGTCCCCACCGCGTCGCCGAAGAACTCCGGCGGAGCGACTCCGACGATGGTCAACACCGCGCCGTCCGGCGCCCTCGATCCCGGGCGATCGTACACGTCCAGCCCTGATGTGCCGGCGTTCGCCCTGCCGGTTTTCACCTGGATCTTCTTCCCCAATACGTCGGCCGAACCTCCGAACACACGTTTCCAGTACCCGTAGCCGATCACGGCCACCGGGCTCGACTCCGGCGCCAGGTCGTCTTCGGGAACCAGCGTTCGGCCAAGCGCGGCCCGCACGCCGAGGGTCTCAAAATAATTCCCCGAAACCAGCTCACCGGCCGCGCTGCCGAGATTCTTCACAGCCAGATCCGTCATCAAATGGACGCCGAACATCGAGGAAAACACGCTGTTCCGCCGCCGGATCTCCTCAAAGTCCGGATACGAAACGTTGCGGCGAATCACCAGCAGTTCGCCGGGATTCCGTACCGGCAGCAGCCTGAGCATCACGTGATCGATCAGCCCGAAGATCGCCGTGTTGGCGCCGATCCCGAGCGCCAGCGAGAGTACCGCGATCGCCGCAAACCCTGGATTCGCCGCGAGCTGACGCATCGCATACCGCAGATCCTGCCAGAGCCGTTCCCATGACATCCATCCCCACATCTCGCGACTGACCTCCTTCAGAATTCCGGCATTACCAAACTGTCTGCGCGCGGCATTCGGATCTCCGGTGTTTTGCGCTTTCATTTCCAGGTGGAAGCGCATCTCTTCTTCCAGGTCGCTCTCGAACCGGTCGCGATCGACCAGGAAAAACAGCCTTCGCCAAAATTCCCGCATAAATCAGGCCGGCTGAATCACACAGGTAATCGCGCGCGTGACCTTCTCGAAAGCGGCGATTTCCGCATGCAGTTTCTTTCTTCCACCCGGCGCAAGCCGGTAGAATCGTGCGCGCCGATTGTTGTCCGACGCGTGGATGTGTTCCGCGATTGCGCCGCCGTGCAGCGGACCCAGCCGGGCCAGCGTCTTCAGGACCAGCATGTAGAGGGCGCCGGGCGGGATTTCCGCGCGCTTTCCCATAGGCTAACTATGGTAACGCATACGGCGTGATTTGGTTAGGTAAATTCTCTTGCAGATGTGGAGCGCTACTAATCCAGCCAAGCCTCGCGGTGCTGAATCGGCGCCAGCGGCACGGCTCCGAAGCGGCGCTGGCGGCCGCGGAAGTCGCGCAGGGCCGCAGCCAGATCGGCGGGGCCGAAGTCCGGCCACATAGTTCGCGAAAAGACCAGTTCGGCGTAGGCCGACTCCCACAACAGGAAGTCACTCAGGCGATGTTCGCCGCCGGTGCGGATCAGGAGGTCGACGGGCGGGCCCATCGCACCCTCCAGGGCATCGCGGGAAAGCTCGGGCAATCCGCGGGCCGCGGACAGGATGGCATCGCGACCCGAGTAATCCACGGCGATCCGCAGCCACAGCCGCTCGCCACCGGCCGTGGCCTCCTCCGCCCGGGCAATGCACTGGCACAACCCGGGGTCCAGCCGGTCGCGCCGCCCGATCACGTTCAGGCGGACGCCATTGCCGGTGCAGCGTGGTGTTTCGTTCGCGAGGTAAGCCCCCATCAGCCGCATCAGGGCGTCCACTTCCGTCTGGGGGCGTGTCCAGTTGTCGCAGGAGAAGGCGAAGAGCGTGAGGATACCCACGCCGGCCGACGGCGCGGCTTCCACCACCCGTCTGGCCGCCTCGACTCCGGCACGATGGCCCATCACACGGGGCAGGCCACGGGCCAGGGCCCAGCGGCCGTTGCCATCCATGATAACTCCGACATGCAGAGTACTTTGAAACTTAAAGTTTGTAGGCATAAAAAAAAGACCTCATCTTTCGCGCATGGCCTGGATCAGCGCTTCCATGTGATCGAGATATCGCTCCAGGGCTCGCCGGCCTGCCGCCGTGAGCTTGTAGTCGGTCCGCGGCAGGCGGCCCGCGAACGACTTGGTGCAGGACACGTAGCCGGCTTCTTCCAACTTGCGGGCGTGGACGCTCATGTTGCCGTCCGTGGTCGCGAGAAGTTTCTTGAGCTCGTTGAAGGTCAGGGACTCATTGACCGACAGCGCACTGAGCATTCCCAGCCGCAGCCGCTCGTGGACCAGGCGATCGAGTTTGTGCGCCTCGCTCACCGCCTCCAGGGGCAGCGGCCGCCTTTCCCGCTCCTTTCGCGCCGTATTCTGTCTACCCGCCATATTTCACCGCGATCACCGTCCCGAAGACGATATGCAGACCCCCGAACCCGGCGGCCAGGAAGAGATCGTTCCAGCCATGGAGGAACAAGGCGGCCGAACCGGCCAGCATGAAGCAGGCGCCCATCAAGGGCACCACGCGAACCGAAGAGTAGCCGCCCGAAACGATCGCCGCGCCATAGAGCAACAACCAGATGCCGGGCAGAAAGCCGGCCATTCCAGCGCGGAAGAGCACCACGGTGAGTATGGCGCCCGCCAGCATCGCCGGCGCAAAACCTGCCACGAACTTACGTCCCGGTCCGGACCACAGTGCCAGATTGAATTTTCGGGATTTCAGCGCCGCGCCCACAATTCCAATCAGCAGCGCGGCGCCGGCCGCCGCGGTCCAGACGATCAGCCAACTGGCGGGGCTGATGTGCTGGGCGGACATCCACGCCGCCAACAGCGCCGTGCAACCCATCAACACCCCGCCCACTCCGGGCACCGCGGTGAAGGAACCGGCGCGCTCCAGGGTCTCGCGGATGTACCGCAGATTGTCCATGGCATGCGCGTGAAGCTCCCGCGGCTGGGGGCGGTGGGTCGCCATATGCACATCATACGCCACCCGGCGATTCGTTTTCAAGTACTTTTTCCCATAAAGCGATACCGGCAATTTGGACCGTCCTGTTAAGATGTTGGCGTGGCCCCGAAGGAGGAATACTCACGCGCGGACGTGCGCCGCCAGTTTGGGCTGTCCGAGCGGCAACTGAAGAGTTGGGAACGGCAGGAGCTGATTTCGGCCGCGCAATCGTATTCCTTCACGGATCTGATCGCCTTTAAGACCCTCATCAAACTCACCGAGAACCACATCTCGGGGCGGCGGATCGGGCAGGCTCTGAAATCGCTGCGCCAGAAGTTGGATTGGGTGCGGCAGCCGCTCAAGGAACTGCGCATCGTTTCCGACGGCAAGCGCATTGCCGTCCACGTAGCCGGTCAGAAAATGGAAGCCATCAGCGGCCAGATCCTCTTCGATTTCGATGCCGCCGAGTTGGGCGGCCTGGCGAACTTTCCGAACCGGAAACCCACCGCGAACCGGACGCGCGAATCGGAAGCCTGGTTCCAGAAGGGCCTGGAACTGGAGGAGACCGGGGCCCCGGTGGAAGAGGCCGTGAACGCTTATAAGAAGGTGCTGGACCTGAATCCGGGAGCGGCCGGCGCGCTGGTGAATCTGGGCACCATCTACTACCGCCTCCACAAATACCCTGAAGCCGAGAAGTACTACGTGCAAGCGATCGAAGCCGATCCAACTTACGCGCTGGCGCAGTTCAATCTGGGCAATCTATACGACGAGCAGGGGCGGATCCCGGAGGCCCTCGATCACTACCGGCGGACCCTGAAACTGAATCCTCAATACGCCGACGCGCATTTCAACTTGGCGCTGCTTTGCGAACGCAGCGGCAATCCGTTGAAGGCCGTACACCACTGGAAGACCTATCTGAAGCTGGATCACTCCGGCCAATGGGCCGATATCGCGCGCCGGCAACTGGAACGGCTGCGCCAAGCGGTAATCCGGTAACACGGCCAACACCGGCAGGAAGGCCCGTACCACTGTTATCCTAAGAGCTTGGAGCCAACCATTTGAACCGGATTTCTCTGGCCTTTCGCTGTTTTTTCAATCTGTTGTTTGGGGGCGAACTTTCGGCGGGGACGCTGGCCGCGCTCAAGCTGACCACGCGCGGGGCTGCTTCGGCGGCACCGGCCAAGGCCGCTGCCGCGCCTGCCAAAGCCCCGGCCGCGCCGCCGGCGGTCAAAGTCTCAGACGGCGCCCTGCAACTTCTCGGCATTCTGGAGCGCGATTCGCGGCTGGTGGACTTCCTTATGGAGGACATCGCCTCCTATTCGGACGACCAGGTGGGCGCCGCGGTACGCGAACTGCACGGCCAGTGCCGCGATGCCATCGCCCGCTATGTGACCCTGCAGCCGGTCATCGATGGCGTCGAAGGCACTTTCGCCAAGGCGCCCTCCAGCGATCCGAACGTCGTGAAGTTCGTGGGCAACGTGCCAGCGCAACCGCCGTCCGGCGGCACATTGCGTCACAAGGGATGGCGCGCCGTCAAGATCGACCTCCCGGCCCTGTCCGCCAAGCAGGACCCGGCCATCATCGCTCCGGCGGAAATCGAAATTGAGTAAGAAAGCGACAGAACCCAAGTACGTCATCGGCATTGACCTGGGCACCACGAATTCGGCCCTGGCCTATGCCGAAATCCGCCCCGAGGCGGACCCATTCGCGCCCGCCAACGTGGCGCTGCTGGCGATTCCGCAGCTTGTGAATCCGGGCGAGGTGCGCGATGAGGATCTGTTGCCGTCCTTCCTGTATCTGCCCGGGAGTTCGGACTTCCCGGCGGGCAGCCTGGCGGTACCGTGGGACGGGGAGGGCGGCTTCGCGGTGGGCCGGCTGGCGCAGAAGCGGGGCGTTGAAAACGTGGGCCGGCTGGTGTCGTCCGCCAAGTCCTGGCTGTCGCATTCCGGCGTCGATCGCACCGCGCCGCTGCTGCCCTTCCGCGCGCCGGAGGGCGTGGAGAAGATCTCGCCCGTGGAAGCCAGCCGGCGCTATCTGGAACACCTGCGGCAGGCTTGGGACTCCAAAATGCCCGACACGCCGTTCACAGCGCAGCAGGTGCTGGTCACGGTGCCGGCGTCATTCGATGCGGTGGCGCGCGAGCTTACCCTGGAAGCCGCCAGGCAGGCAGGCTATAAGAACATCACGTTACTCGAAGAACCTCAGGCCGCGTTCTACGCCTGGATCGAGCGCCACCCCGACTGGCGCGATCGCGTGCGGCTGGGCGATCTGATCCTGGTGGTCGATATCGGCGGCGGCACTACCGATTTCACGCTGATTGCCGTCACCGAATCGGACGGCGAGCTGGCGCTCAACCGCGTGGCGGTGGGCGAGCACATTCTGCTGGGCGGAGATAATATCGACCTCGCGCTGGCCGGAGTGGTAGCCCAACGGCTCGCCGAAAAGGGCACGCGCATCGACAGCCGCCAGCACCTGGCATTGTGGAGCAACTGCCGCGCCGCCAAAGAAAAGCTGCTCGAGCCGGATTCCAAGGCCAAGGAAGTTCCGGTGACGATCCTCGGCAAAGGCACCGGACTGGTGGGCGGCACCATCAAGGCGGCGCTGTTGCGTTCCGATATCGAGCAGGTCTTGGGTGAAGGCTTTCTACCCTCCGTGACCAGCACCGAGATGCCGGCGGCGCAGCGCCGCATGGCCCTGCAGGAGCTCGGCCTGCCCTATGCCGCCGACGCCGCCATCACACGCCACATGGCGCGCTTCCTGCGGCAGCAGGCGGCCAACGCGGAGCAGGGCGCGGTGCGGCGCGGTCCCAGCGGACTCGCCTGTCCCACGCACGTGCTCTTCAACGGAGGCGTGTTGAACGCCGCACTGGTGCGCGAACGAATCGTGGCCGCGCTCGATCAGTGGCTCGGCGCCGAAGGCATGCCGCCGGTAAAACCGCTGAGCGGCGAAGACCTGATGCACGCCGTTTCGCGGGGTGCGGCCTACTACGGCCTGGCGCGCGGCGGCCGCGGGGTGCGGATCCGAGGCGGCGTGCCGCGCACGTACTACGTGGGCGTGGAGAGCGCCATGCCCTCCGTCCCCGGCTTCCCGGCACCACTTAAGGCGTTGACCGTGGTCGCGTTCGGCATGGAGGAAGGGACCGATATCCGCATCCCCGGGCGCGAATTCGGCCTCGTCACCGGCCAGCCAGCCGAGTTCCGTTTCTTCACCTCCGCCTCGCGCAAGAACGATCAGCCCGGCGACCTCATCGAAGACTTCGGCGAGGCACTGGAAGAACTGTCCCCCATGGAAGTCAGCTTCGAACCGGGGGCCACGGCTGAGGTGGTGCCGGTCGGCTTCGAATCGGTAGTCACCGAAACCGGTATGCTGCAGCTCTGGTGCGTGGCCCGCGACGGCCGGCGGTGGAAGCTCGAATTCAACGTGCGCGAGCGGGTACAAGGGTAGCGCCTGTGAGAAGCCGCATATGAAAATCGGCATCGACCTCGGCACCACCAACTCCGCGCTCGCCTACATCGACGAACGCGAGGCCGAAGATCGCGACTTTCCGCCGCTCCATATCTTCGAAACCCCCCAGCTTGTTGGCGCCGGCCGCGTCGAGCCGCGCCGCACGCTGCCTTCCTTTCTGTTTCTGGAAGAGGGCCAGCCGGTGGGACTGTATGCCCGCGAACAGGGCGCCATCGTGCCCACGCGGCTGGTGCACTCGGCGAAATCGTGGCTCTCCAACCCCGACGTGGACCGCACCGCCAAAATTCTCCCGTGGGATTCGCAGGAGACCGGGCGCGTGCTCTCGCCGGTGGAGGTATCGTCGCGGTTCATCGCCAAGTTCCGCGAGGAGTGGGACCGCATCAAACATGTGCCGCTGGCCGGGCAGGACATCGTCCTCACGGTGCCCGCATCGTTCGACGAAGAGGCGCGCGAACTCACCGTGATGGCGGCGCGCGATGCCGGGCTGGAACGCCTCACGCTGCTGGAAGAACCAGCGGCGGCCTTCTATTCCTGGATCGCCAACAACCTGGCGGCCTCCCGCAAGAAGCTCTTCGACGGCCAGATCGTGCTGGTGTGCGACGTCGGCGGCGGCACCAGCGATTTCAGCCTCATCCGCGTTTCGCGCGAAGGCGATCTGGTCAACTTCACGCGCACCGCGGTGGGCAAGCACCTGCTGCTGGGCGGCGACAACCTCGACCTCACGCTGGCCTGGCTGGTGGAATCCAAACTCGGCGTGCCGCTCTCCATCCGGCAGCGCAGCGGCTTGCGGCGCCAGTGCTCGGCGGCCAAAGAAAAGCTGCTCAACGATCCCAGCCTCAAGAGCGTCGAGATCACGGTACTCGGCACGGGTTCGGCGCTAATCGGCAAGTCGCTCAAGACCGAGATCCTGCGCGAGGAGGCCCTGGAACTGGCGCTCGAAGGCTTTCTTCCGTTCACCCAGCGCGGCGAGGCGCCCAAGGACGAGAAGCGCAGCCTCTTCCGCGAACTTGGCCTGCCTTACGTTTCCGATCCGGCGGTCACGCGGCACCTGAACGCGTTCCTCGAACCAACCGGGCAGGTGCCCGACGCCATCCTCTTCAACGGCGGCTTCTTCATTCCCGAAATCCTGCGTGAGCGCGTGGCCGAGGTGGTGGGCCAGTGGCACGGCCGGCGGCCGGAGATCCTGGAGAACAGCGACCTCGATCTCGCCGTGGCGCGCGGCGCGGCGTACTACTCCTACGTGCGCTCTACCGGTAGCGGCGTCCTGGTGCGCGGCGGTCTGCCGCGAACCTATTACATCGGGTTGGGTGAGCCGCGCGACGGCAGGTTTCCAGGCGTTTGCCTGGTGCCGCGCGGCGCGGAGGAGGGCGCGGCGCTCGAAATCGATAACGACGCGCTGCAACTGGTGGCCAACCGGCCGGTATCGTTCCGCCTGTACAGTTCGCTCACACGCACCGAAGACAAGCTGGGCGACGTGATGGAGTTCTCCGTGGGAGACCCCGATCTCCACGTACACGCGCCGCTCAACGCCGTGATCCGGTTTGGGAAGAGGGCCGAAGAGCGGCTGATCCCGGTGAAGCTGGGAGCGCGGCTCACTGAAATCGGCACGCTCGAATCCTGGTGCGAATCGAAGATCGGCGACAACCGCTGGCGGTTGCAGTTCGAACTCCGCAAAGCCGCTGAGCAGCCGGCGGAGCGCAAAGCCGCGGCTGTGGTGAACGAGCAGGCCGTGAAAGCTTCGCTGGAGTTGATCGGGGCTGTCCTGTCGCCCGCGACTCCGTCGCCGGTCACGCCCGAGGAGTTGCCGGCGAAGCTGGAGCAGACCATGGGTCTGGGACGCAACAGTTGGCCTCTTTCCGCGATCCGCCAGATGGCCGATGCGTTCATGGCCGTGGCCGACGGGCGCAAACAAAGCCCCGCTTACGAAATCCGTTGGCTGAATCTGGCCGGCTTCTGCTTGCGCCCCGGCTTCGGCTATCCGGGCGACGATTTCCGCATCGAGCAGGCGCGCAAGATTTACTCCGGAGGTCTCACGTTCGGCAACCAGGTGCAGTGCGAGATCGATTGGTGGATCTTCTGGGGCCGCGTGGCCGGCGGGCTGAACCGCAACCAGCAAACGGACATCTACCAACGCCTGTCCGCCTTCCTGCTGCCGCGCGGCAACAAAAAGCCGCAGCGCATCAACGCCGCGCTGCTGCGCGAGATGTGGCGCACGGCATCCAGCCTGGAATGGCTACCCATCGGCACCAAGACCGAACTAGGCGAGGCCTTGATCAAACGCGTGAAGGCGGGCGACTTCAAGGAGAGCGAACTCTGGTGCCTGTCCCGGCTCGCCGCCCGCAAACTCTTCTACGGGCCAATCAACCTGGTAGTACCGCCCGCCACCGTAACGCGCTGGGTGGAAGCGCTGCTGCGAGTCCCGGCCGCCGGCGATGCACTGGCTGCCATGGCTCGCCGTACCGAGGACCCGACCCGCGACTTGCCCGCCGCCACGCACGAAGCAGTCAAGAGCAAGCTCCGATCCATGCCGCAAGCCGATCGATTGCTTGCGGTGCTGGAAGGCGATGCGGAGGACGATCGCACGCTCGGCCGCATCTTCGGCGAAGAGCTGCCGTCGGGCCTGGTGCTGGCCCAGTAACACGGCCATTCCTGCGTGTTTCCCGGGGTGATCGTTACGACATCTTCTTCAGCGAGTAGCCGCGCGGGCCAACCTCAAAAACCAGCTTCGCCTTACCGGAGAGGCGGACGCCTTCTGAGGGCAGGATGTTCACCCGCTGGCCGGTGGTGAGATTGACCAGGCTGACGATCTCTTTACCGAATATCGGTTCGATGCGGTAATCGCCCGCAGGCAGCGCAGTCCTCTCCACGAAGAACGCGAACGGGATGTTGACCTTCTGGTACACACCCTGCTGGGCGAACAACGAACTGGTGGCGAGCGTTGCGGTCAAACCGAGGGCTAGTACAAACACACGAATAGCTTTGTTAGTCATCTTGATTTCTCCTTAATGCCGCGCTTGTTTGAGTTATTTTTGGAGGCTTGTTTGCCTCCACACCCATATACGCAAAAGAGCAGAAAAAGTTGGCTCATTTTTCAAAAAATGAAACGGGAACCAAGCGCCAGGAATTTGCGTAAGGAAGAGAATAGGGTGCGGGCGAGCCCGTCGTACGAAGCCGCCTCGCGATCGCGTCCACTACAGTCTTCAGGCCGTCAAACGAGGTGGCGGCGTTGCTTCGGTTTTCGGCTGTTACTAGTTGCAGCAGCCGCCTTTGACATTCGGCGCGCTCCACGACAGTGTCATACCGGAACCGCCGCTGAAGATATCTCGTATGCTCAAGGATGATGCCGTCAGATCCCAACTGGTGCGTGAGGGCCATGTGGATCGCGCTGTGGATCGTCTGGGTCGCAGCCGCGTTCGCGACCAAACGCACCGAGCGGTCCGCGTCCCGCGGGTCGCGTCTGCTCGAACTGGTTCTGCTGGTGACCGCCTTCACCCTGCTCTTCAGGCGGGAGTGGCGATTCGATCCCCTGGAAGTGCGCGTGATTCCGGCGGCCGGGGCATTCGAGTGGACCGGCGTAGCGATTACGGCGGCAGGCATCGGGTTTGCCATGTGGGCCCGCTTTTACTTGGGACGCAATTGGAGCGCCGTCGCAAGCGTCAAGCAGGATCACAGCCTGGTGCGCAGCGGACCGTACTCCGTGGTGCGGCATCCCATCTATACTGGCCTGCTGGTCGCGGTGCTCGGCACCGCCGTGGTCTTCGGCGAGATCGGTTGCTTCATCGCGCTGCCGCTCGCGCTGTTCGCCTGGCGCAACAAGTGGTTGATCGAAGAAGGCTTCATGCGCGAGCAGTTCGGCGTAGAATACGAGCAGTACATGCGCGACGTGAAGGCGCTGATCCCTTTTGTGTGGTGAGCAGCCTACTCGTACCTGAGGGCGATCATCGGGTCCACACGCATCGCCCGCCGCGCCGGCACATAACTGGCCAACAGCGCTACGCCGGCGAATATCACCGCTCCGGCCGCGAAGGTGAACGGGTCCGTGACGCTCACCCGGTACAGCAGGCTCACCAGCAGCCGCGTCAACGCCAGCGAGGCCGTCAGACCGAGAGCGATGCCGCTCAGGACCAGCAGCAAACCTTGCCGCAGCACTAAACGCAGAATGTCGGCCCGCTCCGCACCCAGCGCGATGCGGATGCCCATCTCCTGCGTGCGTTCGGCCACCGAATAGGCGACGACTCCGTAAATCCCCACGATCGCCAGCAGCAGCGCGGTGGCCGAAAGGGTTCCCAGCAGGAACGCCGTGAAGCGCGGCTGGGCGGCGCCGCTTTCCAGCAGTTCGTCCAGCGTCTGGATCGCGGTTACGGGTTGATCGCGATCCAGGGCCAGCACGCGCGCCCGCACCGCCGAAACCAGGGCATGGGGATCGCCGATTGTGCGCACGATGAGGTTGATGTTCGCCCACGGCCTCTGCGCGAACGGAACGTAAATCTCCGGAGCCACGTCGGCGGCCACGCCCGCGTTGCGGATATCGCCGAGCACGCCGACTACCTCGATCGGCTGCGGGATCCTTCCCAGCAGCAGGTGCTTGCCGATGGGGTTTTCGTTGGGCCAGTAGCGCCGCGCGGTGGTCTCGTTCACCATGGCGACCAGCGGTGCGCCGGCGTCATCGTGCTCCGTGAATTCCCGCCCGCGCACTAGCGGGATGCGTAAAGTGGCGGCGTAGCCTGGGCCGGACATCTGCACGTTGAACAAGGGCCGCTGTGCCAACGGCAACTGCGGCTGTCCCTCGGGAAGCGCCATGGATTGGCGTGTGGTGATGAGGGGAAGCGCGGAGGACGTCGCGGCCAGACGCACGCCCGGAATAGCCCGCACCTGCCGTACCAGTTCGCCGGAGAACGCCGTCATCTGCGCGCCCTTGGAATAGCGCGAGGGCGGCAGCGCCACGCTCATGGTGAGCACGTGGCGCGGATCGAAGCCCGGGTTGGCAGAGCGTAATTGCACGAAATTGCGCAGCAGCAGTCCGGCGCCGATCAGGAGGACCATGGAGAGAGACACCTGCGAAACCACCAGCAGGCTGCGCATCCGGTTGCGGCGCCGGCCCGAGGTGGCGGCGCGTCCTTCGGACCGCAGCACCGAATTCAGATCGGCGCGCGAGATCTGCAAGGCCGGCGCGAGTCCGAAGACGATGCCGGCCAGCACCGATACCAGCGCCGCGAAGGCCAGCACGGAGCCATCCACGCGGATCTCCGCGGCGCGCGGCAGGCTGCCTTCCGCCATCCCCGCCAGCGCGCTCGTGCCCCAAGCGGCCAGCACCGCACCCAAAGCCCCGCCCAGCAGGGCGAGCATCAGGCTCTCGGTGAGAAGTTGGCGGACGATGGCCGAACGGGCCGCGCCAATCGCGGTGCGTACCGCGATCTCCCGCTTGCGTCCGAGGGCGCGCGAAAGCAGCAGGCTGGCCACGTTGGCACAGGCAATCAGCAGGACCAACGAGACTGCGCCAAACAGAATCAGCACCGCCAGCCGGACGCCCGAAACCATCTCGTCGCGCAGGTTACCGGCGCGCACCGTGAGGCCAGGATCGGTATCGGGGAACTTGGGATATTCCTGCCGGTATTGCGCCGCCAGCGCGTCCATTTCCGACTGTGCAGCAGCGATCCCGATGCCGGGCCGGAGGCGCGCCAGATAGTTCAGGAAACCGCTTCCGCCATACGCCTGCTGGGGCGTGATCAGGTTCAATTCGAACACGCGCGGCGCAAAGATGTCGGTCTTCTGACCCAGGAGCGCGAAACGGAAGTCCGCGGGCAGCACGCCAATTATGGCGTAGTCCTTGGAATCGAGCGTGACGGCGCGGCCAATCACCGCGGCATCCGCAGCAAAGCGGCGGCGCCAGAAGGCATCGCTGATCAGCAACACTGGTTCGCCGCCGGGCCTGTCCTCTTCGGGGCGGAACCCGCGGCCGAGCGCCGGACGCACCCTCAGAACATCGAAGAAGTTCCAGGAGACCCGAGCCGAGGGAATCTGTTCCGGGTCGCCGCGGCCGGTCATATTGAACACCTCGGCGCAGAACGCCGCGACGCCACTGAACGACCGGCTGCGCTCGTTCACCAGCTTAAATCGGGGGTAGGAGAGCGAGCCTTGTTTCTCCCCAGTCGCTCGGCGCTCGGCACTGAGCAGCACCAGCCGGTCCGGCTGCGCGAATGGCAGCGGGCGCAACAGCAGTGCGTTGGCCACGCTGAAAATGGCGGTGTTGGCGCCGATTCCTATGGCCAGCGTGAGCACCGCCACGCCCGCAAATGTGGGCGTCTTCGATAGCACTCTCGCTGCATACCGCACGTCCCGGGTCACGTCGATCATGGCGGGTTGGGTGCCGGACATTTCTACTTTGGCGCCGCTATCTCCTCCGGTTTAAAATACCAGACCCAGGTGGTCCGGCCGATGCGCACCTGCGGTTGCAGACCGTTGACCCATCCGGGGTGGTTGAAGACCTTCCATTCGCTCAGGCTCACCGCATTCCAGCCGGGCGAGGGATGGTCCCAAGCGCTCGGCTTTATCCGCGGCATTGGCGGGCCGCCCATCTCCACGTAGGTGATGTTGTACGGGCGGAAGGTGATCTCGGAAACCCCGATGCGCTGGAAGAATTCGCCCAGGCGCTTCATGTCCTGGCCCCAGTCGAGGTCGGAGTCGGCGACGAAATCTTCCGGATGCCTGCCGGCAATCTCGTTGGTGTACGGCAGATAGTCGGGATGCTGCCACGCGCCCGAAGCCACATGCCAAAACAATAGCGAAAGCATGGCGATGCGGGCCAGCCTCCAACCTTTCACCTGGTCCTGCAACACGCTGGCCGCTGCCGACCCGCAGACGATGGCGAGACCCACGTAAACCGGTAAAACGTGGCGCACTCCGATGTTGATGCGGCTGGTCATGGCGAATAGCAGGACGCCGGCCGAGAAGGCCAGGGGTGTCGCGAGGTGGGCGCGCCCGCTTCGGCGGCGCACCAGCCATGGGGTCCACGCCAGCATCAGCAGCATGGCCAGCGGCGTCTTCACCGCCAGCGTCACCGGGAAGAAGTACCAGACGCCGAAATGCCGGCGCTGCCCCAGCAGAAAAGAGGCGTGGCCATCCTGGTTGTGCTTCCAGACCTCGGCCAGCCCGCCAAAGAACTCCGGCGCCGGCAGCGTGGCGTGCAAGTAGCTGACCGGGCCAACGTGGAAGCGATACACCGCCCATATCGTAAGGCAGGCGAGTGCCAGGGCTGCGGCGGCCGAGACCACGCGGCCACGGATTTCCCAGGCGGCACTTCGGAGACCAGGGCGCGCGTGATAGAGATGGCACGCGTACATCAGCAACCATGCCCCCGCCAGGTAGGGAATGGCCGACAGCTTCGCCAGCAATGCCAATGCCGCCGTCAGACCGAGCGCCACGGTGCGGAGCCCGGCCGGTCTTTCGGCCCAGAGCACGCCGGCGTAGGCAGCCGCCGCCACAAGCCCCGTGAGTGCCATGTCCGTAGTGATCAAACCGGCATGGGCCAGGACCGGCGGCAGCGTTGTGAACAACAGGGTCGCCATCAAGGCGGTGAGCGGCCCGCCGCAGCGGCGTCCCCAGACAAAGACCACCAGCGAGGCCACCCAGTAGAACGGCAGAATCCCCAGGCGGCCGAGCATCAGGATGCGCTGGTAGTGTTGCCCGCCGCCGAGAATGCGGAAAGATTCGGTGTAAGGAATAGGCCCGGTATGAAATCGTTCGCCCGCCAGGAATGGACCCACCGCCGCGAACACCCTGGCCAACGGCGTGTGGGCCTGTTCGTAGGTGTATAGGCCGGTACTGAGGTATTGTATGCCCGCACCCAGGTGGTCGGGCTCATCCATGGTGTGGCTGAAGACACCGTAGGTAGAAACAATCCGAACGGTGCCGATCAGGACGAGAATCACCGCCGCCAAGACGTGCCGGCGATCCAGTGATTGGGGGTTCGGAAGGGACTGCAAACCCCCAATATAGCGCGGGGGTTCACTTCCCGTTCCGGGCATCGTAAAGCTCACGGGGATCCTTCGACCGCTCGGAGGCCGGCTTGGAAGGCTGTCGGATCTGGGGATTCGAAGCTATACGGCTCGCCGCGCGGATCGCGGAGCAAACCGGCGCGTGCGATTTTGCGGCCGTCCGAAGCGGATGGCGCCGGCCGGGATCTCGATCACCGGGGCCACGCCCGCTACTGCCCGCCGGATCATCTTGATTCCGAGCGTGCGCTCGATTAGCGAAACTTCGCCGCGCTCCTGCCGGGTTCCGAACGTGGACGCGACACCGCGGGCGCCCGCGCGGCCGGTCCGGCCCACGCGGTGAATGAAGTCTTCCGGCACTTGCGGCAGATCGTAATTCACCACGTGGGAAATGCCTTCCACGTGGATGCCGCGCGCCGCCACATCGGTCGCCACCAGGACGCGATAGTAGCCGTCCTGGAAGCCCTTCAGGGCCTGGTTGCGTTGGCTCTGGCTGCGGTCGCCGTGAATGGCAGCGGCCTTGACGCCTTCCTGGGCCAGCCTCTTCGCCAGGCGGTCGGCGCCGTGCTTGGTGCGGGCGAACACCAGGAACGAGCCCTGCTCTTCTTGCAGCATCAGGGCCAGCAGCCCGAACTTGCGGTCCTGGTCCACTTCGTAGAAATGCAGGTCCACCTGCTCTACGGGTTTGGTGATGCAGCCGCACTCGATGCGCACCGCGTCGCGCACGTGCGTTTCGATGAGGTGCTTAACGGAGGTTTCGATGGTGGCCGAAAAGAACAGCGTCTGCCGTTGGGAAGGCGTGGCGGCTATGATGCGTTTGATGGTGGGGAGGAAGCCCATGTCGAGCATGCGGTCCGCTTCGTCCAGAATCAGCATGCGGACGTTTCCCAGGTCCACCAGTTCGCGGCTCAGAAAATCGCACAGCCGGCCCGGCGTGGCGATCAGGACTCGAGCGCCCTTGCGGATGTTTGCGAGTTGCGTGCGTTCGCTCAGCCCGCCGACCACGACGGCGGCGCGGATGCCGGTGCCCATCGCCAGCTTGGCGAAGGTTTCGTTGATCTGAATGGCCAGTTCCCGAGTCGGGCTCAGCACCAGGGCGCCGATGCCGGATTTGCCGGGCTGGTTGATCAGGTTTTGAATGAGCGGCAGAACGAACGCGAGTGTTTTCCCCGTGCCGGTTTGCGCGGTGGCGACCACATTGCGGCCAGCCATTGCCGGCTCAATCGCTTGAGCCTGTACGGGGGTGGGTTCGGTAAAGCCGAGTTTGTTGAGGTTGCTCTTCAGTGGAGCAGCCAGAGTGAGTTCAGAGAAACTTTTCATTGATAGGTTGTGTGTGAGGAAGGGAAAATCAGCGAGCCGACTACCGTATCAGGTCAGAGGGGTTTGCGGATTGGCTTCAACTACTCCCACATTGTAGCGCATTTCGGGGTTCGATGGATCGCAAGCTCGCTACTGGATCAGTTCCAGTGGCTTGAAGGCGAGAACCCGGGCGGCGCGCGTCACCTTTGGTCACCGATGAAGCCAGGTTCTTGGGCGCCATCATGACCGCTGCATAGCTGGCGCCTTCCGGGAGCCGGTATTGCGCGTTAGAGAGCAAGCCGGCAAGTGCCTGGCTCCGGTGTGAAAAAACGCTTCGCTCCTGCTGCCGGCCACTACCAGAGTCGCCGCCTGATGTTCATCGGGATTCCCCTGGCGGCCGGCACCGTCCTTCGAGCGTAGCTGATCTGCAAGCATGGCCGGGTCGTCAGCGATCCGACTGCTCCCGCCGCCTACTCAGTTCTCCAGCTTGATCGCGGCCAGTTTCTTCACCTGGGGGATGTCCCGCGGCCCCTTGATGTGCAGCCGGATGCCCGTGCCCTCCGGATACCTTTCGGCCTGGTCGATGAGCCGAAGTACCCGCGCGGAAAGCCCGCTCCGGCGTGCCGCCTGCACGGCCTTATCTCCCAAGATGACCGCGACCCGAAAACAGCCCTCGCACGGGGCCATCCACAGAATCGTCCTCTTCCCGCGCTTCAGGCGCAACGACCATCCGGCTTTGGGCGAGTAACAATTCCACTCCTGAATTGCCACGTCGTGCTGATCCGCCATGTCGGCGATCAACTGGTCCCAGACCGGCTTTGCGGGACCCAGCGCTTTGCTGAGGTCGGCGCCGGTGGGCGATTCGGTCTTACCGATGAAGGCGTTTGGGGCAAGAGCGCTTGCGGTTGCTGCGGCTTGGCCGCCGGCCGTTGGCTGTGTATTACGCGCCATCCTTCCTCCATTCCGCGAAATACCTGGGCTACCCTACACGCTCGCCAATTGCCTCAGCACGTACGGCAAGATTCCGCCATTCCGGTAGTACTCCACTTCCTGCGGGGTATCTACCCGGACATCCACGGTGAACCTCTTCTCCGTGCCGTCGCCGGACACGGCGCGGACGGTGGCTTTGCGGCCTCCGCCGTTGAGCCCATTGGCCACGCCTTCCACGTGGAACGTCTCGCGTCCGGTAAGGCCCAGGCTGGCTGCACTATCGCCGGAGCGGAATTGCAGCGGCAGCACGCCCATTCCCACCAGGTTGGTGCGGTGGATGCGCTCGAAGCTCTCGGCAATCACGGCCCGCACGCCCAACAGCGCCACGCCCTTGGCAGCCCAGTCGCGGGACGAACCGGAGCCGTACTCTTTGCCCGCCAGGATCATCAGCGCCACGCCTTCCTGCTGGTATTTCAGGGAGGCGTCGTAGATGTACATCTGCTCGCCATCGGGCAAGTGCTGCGTCCAGCTTCCTTCGGTGCCGGGGGCCAGTTGGTTGCGCAGCCGGATGTTGGCCAGGGTGCCGCGCACCATCACCTCGTGGTTGCCGCGGCGCGCTCCGTAGGAGTTGAAGTCCGAGGGCTTCACGCCCTGCGCGATGAGATACTGTCCGGCGGGGCTGTCCTTGGCGATGGAACCGGCCGGCGAAATGTGATCCGTGGTGACGGAGTCGCCCAGCATGGCCAGCACGCGGAGGGAGTGGAAATCGGCCAGCGGCTGGTTCGGATCCACCAGGCGGTCGAAATACGGCGGCTTCTTGATGTACGTGGATTTCTCGTCCCAATGGTAGATGCTGCCGGTGGGAATCTGCATCGACTGCCAGTTCTGGTCGCCGTCAAAGGCGTGCGCATACTCGTGTTCGAACATGCCGTGGTTGACCGCGGAGCGCACGGTGGCGGCAACCTCTTCGTTGCTCGGCCAAATGTCGCGCAGGTAGACTGGCTGGCCGTCGCTGCCGATCCCCAGAGGGTCGTTGGCCAGATCGTGATCCACCGTGCCGGCCAAGGCGTATGCCACTACCAGCGGCGGCGAAGCCAGGTAGTTGGCCTTCACCAGCGGATTGATGCGGCCTTCGAAATTGCGGTTGCCGCTGAGCACCGCCGACACCACCAGGTTGTCTTTTTGCACTACCTGCGCCACCGCTTCCGGCACCGGGCCGCTATTACCGATGCACGTGGTGCATCCGAAACCCACCAAGTGAAAATTGAGCTGCTCCAGGTACGGCATCAGCCCGGCTTCGCGGTAGTAATCGACCGCCACCTTAGACCCGGGCGCCAGGCTGGTCTTGACCCACGGCTTCACTTTCAGCCCGCGCTCGACGGCCTTCTTCGCCAACAGGCCGGCGGCCAGCATCAGGCTCGGGTTGGAGGTGTTGGTGCAACTCGTGATGGCGGCGATCACCACGGCGCCGTTGCCCAGGGTGTCCGGCGCCGCCGCGGCGGCATGCGGAAACGCGGCGTGGAAATTCTTTTTCACGTCGGGCAAGTCCACGCGATCCTGCGGGCGCTTGGGCCCGGCCATCGACGGGACCACGGTCCCGAGATCGAGATCCAGCCCATCGGTATAGACCGGGTCAGGTGAGTCGTCGGTGCGGAAGAGGCCCTGCTCCTTGGTGTAGGCTTCCACCAGCGCCACCTGATCGGCGTCGCGGTTGGTGAACTTCAGGTATTCGAGCGTCTGCCCGTCCACCGGAAAGAAGCCCATGGTGGCGCCGTATTCGGGCGACATGTTGGCCACCGTGGCGCGGTCGGCCACGCTCAGCGCGCTTAAGCCGGGGCCGAAATACTCCACGAACTTGCCCACCACACCCTTCTTGCGCAGCATTTGGGTGATGGTCAGAACCAGATCGGTGGCTGTGCAGCCTTCCCTGAGCCGGCCGTAGAGCCTGAAGCCGACCACCGGCGGCAACAGCATCGAGATGGGCTGCCCCAGCATGCAGGCTTCGGCTTCGATGCCGCCCACGCCCCAGCCCAACACGCCCAATCCGTTGATCATGGTGGTGTGGGAATCGGTGCCTACCACCGAATCGGGATAAAGCGCCCCAGCTTGATTGCGGAATACCACGGGTGCGAGATATTCCAGGTTGATCTGGTGCACGATGCCGGTATCGGGCGGCACTACGCGGAAATTCGAAAAAGCCGTCTGGCCCCAGCGCAGCAACATGTAGCGCTCGCGGTTGCGCTGGAATTCGAGCGCAGCGTTGAGATCGAAGGAGTCCCTGGCGCCGAAGTGGTCCACCTGGACCGAGTGATCGATCACCAGATCGGCGGGCATGAGCGGGTTGGCGCGGTTGGGATCGGCGCCCATGGCCGCCAGCGCGTCGCGCATGGCGGCGAGATCCACCACGCAGGGCACACCGGTGAAGTCCTGCAACAGCACGCGCGCGGGCATGAAGCTGATCTCTTTGACGCCGGCGCCTTCGCCGCGGGCAACGAGCTCGACGTCGGCGGAAGAGACGCGCTTGCCGTCTTCGTTGCGCAGCAGGTTCTCCAGCAGGATTCTGGTGGAAAAAGGCAGACGCCCCACGTTGGCGATGCCCTGGTCTTCAAGTCGCGAGAGGCGGAAATAGTGGTATTCCGCGTTACCGGAGCGCAGCTTCGCCGCCGCGCCAAAACTGTTATTTGCCATTAATTCAATTATAGTGGGCGCGCCATGCTTGCGGGCCGAAACTAAATGTAGACAAGTGGGAAGCCCGGCCACCGCGATGGCGTCGAGGTAGATCCCGGGCCCGCAACACGGGTGTGCCGGCTTGATCCGGGTGAGTGCCTCCCTGCGACTTCACTCCCCATCCACCGGAGGTGGCCGATTTCACGGAAGAGTTTTACTTGTTGCCTGGGGCCGTCAAGCCCACTGACGGGCGCCCGCAAGATCCCTAGTGACCCTGTGACGAATCGCTGCCGCCAGTGGCAGCTCCGAAGGTCCCCGGCATTACGATCTGGCCGTCCTCACCGATCAATTCGCCGTTGGGGCCGACCGTCTCGCCGTTAGGGCCCATCAAGTCGGCATTCGGGTTTGAGGAATCGCCGCGCTCCTGAGACTTCTTTTGTAGTCTCCGGGCCGCCTTGTCGCGCTGTTTTTCCATGCGCGCAAGCTCCTTTTGTCTCTTCTTAAACGTGGTTCCCGACCGCATGCCCATAGAAGTCAACTCCTGATCCGCGACCGGCGTTGGAACACCGGCCGCTTTGGTACCGCAAGAATGATTTACCAGCGGGGCTCGCGCCGCTGTCTGGGTCCGCCGCCTCCACCGCCCTCACGACGGAATCCGCCGCCCGCGCCACCGCGACCACCACCACCTTCGCCTTTCGGCCGTGCCTCGTTGATGTTTAGGGAGCGACCGCCCAAATCCGTTCCGTTTAGGGCGGCGATGGCGCGTTCCGCCGCGGCCTCATCCGACATTTCGACGAATGCGAAACCGCGTGGGCGTCCGGTGTCCCGGTCCGTCACCAGGTTGACCCGGTCCACGGCCCCATAAGATTCAAACAGCGATCGAACCTGCGCTTCAGTTGCCGCGAAATCCAGGTTGCCTACGAAAATGTTCTTCAAGATGTATCCTCTGCTTCTGCCTTCTACTTTCTGATTGTGCGGGCTAGCGTGGCAATCGCCATGTTCGCGGGACGACCAAAAGGCAATTCCAGTTTAACACCTTCTCAAGGGCAAAGCTTACCGGGTATTTCCGGGTATTTCCAATACAAGATGATCGCGAGAAATCGAGCAGGCAAGGCGATTCCGCGACCGGGAGCCCTGCGTGCGAAGATCGTCCTTCGGGCCGCCGTTGGCCAATGAGAATCAGGAGATCGCGCGAGGGTTGGGGGTGCGTGGCGCTACCCGTCGGGAAATGGAGACAGGGATTCCGACTACGAGGAAATGGATGGGCTATCGGACGAAACCTCGCCCAGGGACGCCTCGCAAACCAGGGAGAGCCCGTCACGGCGACCCACTGGAGGTCCGCCGATCCAAAAGTGCGGGATATGGTCAGCCCCTACTTGAACCCGCCGGGACGGCACCGTCATGGTTTGCCGCCCCGGATGAGGCCACTGGCAAGGTGGATCGGAGTTGGTCGGCCGGTGGAGGCCAAAGAGGGGACGTGACAGGGGACAACTACGGCCGCTACCAGACCCCCAATATGGTTCGCTGGTTGGCGCGCCATCCCAGGTACGTCCTGCACTTTACGCCCACCAGCGGGTGCTGGGTGATTCAGGTCGAGCGGTAGTTTGCCGAGACCACCGGGAATTGATCCCGCTCGGCGGGCAAAAGCTCAAGTCCCGACCACTCCTGCCAGGGGGCTGCTGGCGGTGGCGTAGAGTTTCCTGGGCATGCGGCCGGATTCGTACGCAAGGCGGCCGCATTCCACGGCGAGTTTCATGGCGCGGGCCATTTTGACCGAGTCGTCGGCGGCGGCGATCGCGGTATTCATGAGGACGCCATCGGCGCCCAGTTCCATGGCGATGGCGGCATCGGACGCGGTGCCCACGCCTGCATCGACGATCACCGGCACTTCGGTGATCATCTCGCGGAAAATGCGCAGGTTGGTCGGGTTCTGGATTCCCAGGCCGGAGCCGATGGGAGCGGCCAGCGGCATCACGGCGGCGGCGCCCGCATCGATCAACTTGCGCGCGTTCACCACATCGTCATTGGTGTACGGAAGGACGACGAATCCTTCTTTGACCAGGATCCGGGTGGCTTCGAGCAGGCCGGCATTGTCCGGGAACAGCGTCTTCTCGTCGCCAATGACCTCGAGCTTAATCCAGTTCGACAAGCCCACCTCGCGAGCCAGCCTCGCCGTACGCACCGCGTCATCGGCGGTATAGCAGGCGGCGGTGTTGGGCAGGATGAAGATCCGCGAACGATCGATGTAATCCAGGAGCGACTCCTTCGAGCGGTCGGTGAGGTTCACGCGGCGCACCGCCACGGTTACCATTTCCGCCGCGGAGGCTTCATGACACCGTTTCATTTCCGGAAAGCTACGATACTTGCCGGTTCCCACGATGAGACGGGATCGGAATTCGCGGCCGGCGATGGTTAAGGTCTCGGTCATGAGTTCATTGTAGCGTCAGGGAGTGGGCGTGTCCCATTGGACGCTGTGATCGCTCATGACGGCGCGGGTTTCGAGAGGCGATGCGATGTGGAAATACGACCAGGGGCCGGGAATCCACGGGTAACGCTCCACCACGGACTCATCCACGGCGACTCCCAGCCCGGGCGTACGGGGAACGATCAGATCGCCGTGATCGAGATCCAGCGGCTCCTTGAGGATCTCGGCCGCCAGCGGGAACGGGTACATACCGGCGCGGCCGGGGCTCGAATAGCAAGGGTACTCCAGCCATTCCACTACCATGGGCGGCCAGCAGATGCCGAGATGGGCGGCGGCAATCACCTCCAGCGCCGTGCCCCAACTGTGGAACGCGAAGCTGAGGCCGTGGCGGGCGATCTCCGCGAAGATGCGGCGGCCCAGCGAGTAGCCGCCCTGGCAACACACGTCCATCTGCACGTAATCCACGGCTTGGGTGAGGATGAGGTCCAGATAACGCGCCTCGTCAGGCTCGTGCTCGCCGCTGGCCAACGGCACGAGGTCCTTCTCCTTGAGCCTGAGGTAGCCGGTGTGATCGTCCGGAGGCAGCGGCTCCTCCAGCCAGGCGATGCGATAAGCCGACATATCGCGCGCCAGTTGCTCGATGGTGTCCAGGCTATAGCTGCGGTCCCCCATGCGCCACCAGGTGTGGGCGTCCACCATCAGATCGAAATCCGGACCCACCGCCTGGCGCATCAGGCGGACGGTTTCCAGATCGGCCTCCGCTCCCAGGGCGGGCCGCATCTTATAGGCGCGAAATCCCAGGGCCGCGATGGCCGCGGCTTCGGCGGCGTAGGCTTCGGCCGGCATGTACATTCCCGCGCTGCCATAGAGCCGGATGTTATCGCGGACGCGCCCGCCCAGCAACTCGGAAACCGGCACGCCGAGCGCCTTGCCGGTGAGATCGTAGAGCGCGATCTCGACCGCACAGTAGACTTTGGCAATTTCCAGGCTGGCGCCCGGGCCGTGCATGAATTTCACGCGGAGGGCATCGGGGTCTGCCAGCGAGCGCCCTTCCAGGAACGGTGCGACGGTTTGCCGGATGGCCTGCTGCGCCTGTTCACTGCCTGGCCCCGGCGCATAGCCGATCAGCCCGTTATCGGCCTCCACGCGGATGAGCATGGCATCGCGCTTGACGATGGTGCGCTCGCCCCCGTAAAAGGGCAGGCGGATCGGCTCTGGAAACGGGTAAGAGAGCAGGTGCGAGCGGACACTGACAATTCGCATGATACGGCGAAATTAGAGTAGCACGCGTCAGGGCGGGGAGGGCCTGCCAAGCCAAACTGCGGATCGGCCAGAGCGAGATACGTCCCCTCGACGGCCGAAACCGAGGCTACAGGATGGGTTTCATGACCCGCCAGTCAAGCTACACTGGCGGAATGGACTTGGGACTCAAAGGAAAGGTCGCCATGGTGGCCGCCGCCAGCCAGGGCCTTGGATTTGCCATCGCTAAGACGCTGGCCGCGGAGGGCGCGCACGTGTCCATTGCGGCGCGGAAGCCTGAGACGGTCATAGCCGCGGCGGACCGCATCGCCGAAACCACCGGCGCCCAGGTGATGGCCACGGAGGCCGACGTCACCTCCCATACGGCGATTGAGAAGTGGCACCGGGGCACGGTGGAGCGGTTCGGCGGCCTGGATATCCTGGTCACCAATTCCGGAGGACCGCCGGCGGGCGCGGCTTCGAGTTTTGACGATGCCGCCTGGCAGAGCGCTTTCGAACTGCTGATCTTGAGCGTGGTGCGCACGGTGCGGGTGGTGCGACCATCGCTCGAGACGCGCGGGGGCGGGAGCATTCTGATGCTCACGTCGCTTTCCGTCAAGAACCCCATCGCCAATCTGGGCCTCTCCAACGTGCTTCGCGCCGCGGTGGCGGCGCTGGCCAAGACGCTGGCCGACGAGTTCGCCGCCAAGGGAATTCGCGTCAACCAGTTGATCCCGGGACGCATCTCCACCGAACGCATCGGGTATCTCGACGACGCCAATGCCAAACGGATGGGCATCTCGGTGGAGGAGCAGCGCAACCGCTCCATCGCAACCATCCCGCTGGGCCGCTACGGTGAACCCGATGAGTTCGCGCGGGCCGCCGCGTTTCTGGTCTCGGACGCGGCGTCGTATATCACCGGTGCTGCCTTGCAGGTGGATGGCGGCGTCATCCGCTGCGTCAGCTAGCGGCCAGCCCGGCGAGGCAATGCTGGAAGAGCAACTCAGGATCGCGCCGGAACTTGGCGACGGCCCCGTGGTGGCGCTCGAGACCACCATCGTCACACACGGCATGCCGTATCCGGAAAACGTGGAGACGGGTGACTTAACTTAAACTTAAACCATATCGTTGCCGCGAATAAACCATAACCTTGCCGCACCAGCGCCTCCAAGCTGCTGATTTCCCGTGAAACCGCTGGTCTCCGAGGCCCAGTTCATAAACCATAACCTTGCCGGAAGCACAAGCCGACGACAGTTCCTTCATTCTCATCGGTGCGCGTTTCTCGGCCAAGTGGCCGGGATGGGCATTTCACGGGGAGTCCGGATCGAGCTTTCTCCGAGTCGGCGACCATCCGCCCGGAGGCGTGCGCCGTCAGCGAAGATCTACCGTCTTAAGACGTACCGCGAGAGGATTGCCGCCTTACCGGTGGCAAGTGGTTAGAGGGGGGCTGCTGGCGAAGCAAAATCACGGGGAAGGGCCGAGGGAGACGGAGGGGTGTGCACGGAAGTGGCTGGAAAACTTGGGCTTGGAGATTCTTGATGTTTTTAGGCGAGTCCGAGAGCGACGCTTTGCGGGAGGAAAGGCGTCTTCGCGCGGAAAGAACGCAACTCGCGGGCTCAACTGGATGGTGGTGGGCGTATACTCAATTGTGCTGGTAACCCAATGAACAGCCTCTTGGAGCCATGCCATGTCAATCGATGAGGGCATCGCCTATCTGCCACCGTTGTACGAGCCCAGACATCAGCCAGGTGCGCTGCAGCTCAATCCACAGTGGGCGTACGTCCCCCCAGTCCGACCTCACTTCATGTTGAACCTCGATCGAGAGGAGACAACGTCTCCGCCTGCCGTCTCGCTCGAAGAAGCAGACCGGAGACGGCAACTGGACTTCCCGATTCAACGGAGCAATCGCTATCCGTCGAAGTTGATCGAGCGTGCGCTCGTCGAGCAGATTGCGGCCGATCTGCGTCTGTCCGATGCTCATATTCTCGTCGGCAACGGGATCATGAACATCCTGACGTATATCTATGACATCTATATGCGGCCCGCTGACAACGTCGCCGTGCCGACGCCTGGATTCTGGCCGGCGTACACCTACGCGCTTCAACGAGGACGCGGCATCTACATGCCGTTGTATCTGCACGACGTGCGCGATCGGCTGCATCCACGGTTCGCCTTTCCAATCGAGGGGGCGCGCGAGTGCCTCGCGACCGGAGCCGTTCTCTGCTATCTGTGCAACCCGAACAATCCAACCGGGACGCTGATTCCATTCGAGTACATCGAGTCCCTAGTGACCTCGTTTCCCAAGTGTCTCTTCATCGTCGATGAAGCTTATGGACCGTTTGCCGCCAACCGGTGTCGCCCCGATCTCTTCGAATTGACTGAAGCCGTTGATCTCGTCCGGCGTGGCTGCCTAAATCTGGTCGTGACCAGGACGTTCTCAAAGGCCTACGCACTGGCGAACTACCGTGTCGGCTACATCATGTCGCACCCGCACAACATCGCCACGATCAAAGCGCACATGGGTCCCTACGACATGAGCGAGATTTCGCTGGCGATGGCGTACTACAACTATCGCCAGCCCGAGCACATGCAGCACACGGTGAAGACGGTCATTCGGAATATGAGCGCTTACGAGGATTTCCTGGAAAAGCACGAGATCTCGCACTATGGCGGCTACCGCAATTCGCTCCTCGTGGAGGGACTTCATCTTGGGGAAGCTTACGAGGAGAACGGCATAGCGGTGCGCTCCATGGTGTATCAGCCTGGCATCCCGAACCTCGTTGCATCCACGTTTAGGGTGACGATTCCGGCGGACGAAGAGAATTTCCGGTTCTTCATCGACGTATCGCAGCGGGTCGTCGCGTCGAGATCTCGCGCGGCGGCCGGGACCATAGGCGAGGCTTTATGATACGAAGGCGGTACGGCGTGTTCGTGAGCTCGACCTACGAGGACCTGAAGGCCGAGCGGGAAGTGCTGCGCAAGCTTCTTATTCGCTACGGCCACTTTCTGCTGGGCATGGAGGAATTCGAAGGCGGCGCCCGGTTGCCGTGGGACAAGATCCGCGAGGCGATCGATGACTGCGAGTATTACATTCTGCTCGTCGCGGGACGATATGGCTCACAGGATCTGAGCGACCCCGCAGGCCTCAGCTACACCGAAAAGGAATACAACCTCGCGCAGCAGCTAGGGAAAGAGATCATCGTCTTCATGCTCTCCGATCAAGCCGTGGCTGGGTTGCCCGCTGACAGACGCGAAAGTCTCAGGAGGAACAAAGAGAAGCTCGCGGTCTTCCGAGGCCGACTCAGGAATCAATACGTCAAGATCGTCTCCAGCACGGAAGAGTTCAAAGAAAGCTTCTGGACCGAAATCCCAAAGTGGCTCACCACTCGTGCGCCGAAGGATGGCGGGTGGGTGCGAGCCGCGGAACTGACCGCACTTTGCTCGAGGCTGGAGAGCGAGCTGGAGGAGACTCGATCGAAGTTGAAGAGCGAACATTCGTACAAGAATGTCTACGCGTACCTCTTCGACCGGCTCAATCCCTACGACAATCTCTTCACCAGAGAAATCCTGAAGGACTTGTGCGACAACCTCAGCCGCATGGGCGACGTCACGTTCGTGCTCGAACAGTTCATCCATCACTACGTGAATCAAATCATCGATGCGAAGACGACCCACATCCGCATCTATTTCGCATACAGCCTCACCCGGTCGCACTTGACCAGTAACTGGGATCGTGCGCGCGCCGAAGATCCGGTTAACGCCGTCTACCGGTTCGGTATCAGCAATTCGCGAGAAGGCGCCTGGATGGCGGGTGTCGTCGTGAAGGGGCCATCCAACCTTCACAACGTCTATCGCACGGTCCAGATTCTCGGCGTCAGAGACTCCAAACAGCTCTCGACCAATCCCGGCACGATGAACCAACCGATCGAGGGCGAGGGGAGCGTCATCGCGGCTCCAGTCGTCTACGGACGGTACCCGATCGGTGTGGTGGGACTCAATTCACCGAGGCCAAATGAGGCGGTCGAACCGCGCTATCGTCAGCTGGTGAAAGAACTGGCTGTATTCTTCTCCGCGCTCTTTTATGCTTACGCGCACGAATACAACCGTCAGTCGTCGAAGACGGTCGATGAGGAACAAATGGCGCTGACCATCCGGCGTGAGCTGATCGAAGTGCTTGGCGGAGGCCCCGTCAATTGCGGTCCTTCACCGGAGATCGTTGCCGAGGATCTCGTGAACGAAGTGCCCACAGTTCAGCGCGTGGCCTTTCGCGACAGCATGCACACGCATCTGCTCGATCGTCTCCCGAGCGCCGTGCCCGTCGACTGGCTGGTCACGCTGTTTTATTACGACAGGACGCGCGGGCGGCAGCAGCAGTTCGTGAAGATTCAGATCGTCGGGTTTTCGAGAGCGGCTGCCGGACGGACCGAAGTCCGCGGCCGTGCGGTGACGAGCCTCGGCAGCGTGCCCGATCCGAACCGACGCGCGTACCTGGTCGACGCGGCGACTGGGGAGTGGCGCCAGGTTTCAGAGAACGGTCTCAGCCGGTTCGAACTCGACGTCTCGGCGGGAGATTTCCTGGCTTTTGCGGTGGGCTACGACGCCAGCATCGAGGACCTTCGTCTTCACACCTCCACCGGGTTGGTGACACGCGATTGGATCTGCGTTGAGGTGGAAGACCTGGCAGCTCAAGGCGCCATCAACTACTTTTTTGCCAGCGGAGCTGCCGGCCACGGGCTGACGTTCCATGCGGCCACCGACTTCTTCATGGAAGGCCCGAACATGCGCCTTAATCGCGTCCAGCCGTGCGGCGAGATGACCGATTTGCCCGCGGAGCTTCGAAACGCCGCCAGAGAGGTGGCGGCGCTCGCGTCACAACAGGTTGAAGCATTCGCGGGAGCATTCCTCGGGCTCGCGAACGCGCTCGAGGCCCCGAGCAGTTGGCGCGTGGATCGCCGGCTGGCGCAGCGGCACGACGTCGCATACGTCATTCAATTCTCCGAAGCCGCCCAAGCCTAGAGAGATCACCTTCTCCGCGCGGGTCCGCGGCTCTTGGATGTCCGGCGATTGAAGCGAAACGTGAATTCGTCGAGGTAGTACGGCAGATGCTTATGTGACACTGCACCTTGGTGTGTACCGGTCAACCACCGCTTCCGTAGCGAGGCGACCAGATGCACCCGGGGCAGCAGTTTCGAGGCTTCCTTGCGCCTTCCTCGGATCTTCGTCACCTCGCGATCGTATCCCCTCAATTCCGCATAGCCCTGCCACCCGCGGGCACCGAAATCCCTCTGGCCACCTCAACTGAAACAGGTACTCCCCGACATCCCTCTTCCGTCGAGAATCGGCTCTCGAACTGCTGTAGAGTTTCCGGGTAGTCTTCCATCTGGCGAACACTACTGGTAGGGGCTCACCTGAGTCAAGTGCATACCCAGTTAAATCCAAATAAACCGTAACCTTGCTAACGGCAAGGTTATGGTTTAAGTCACAAGACGGCGCGATCGCTCGAAGAAGCCCGCGACCATCGCGGTGATCGGCGGCGCCATCCGGGTTGGACTGTCCAGCGAGGAGCTCGACCGGCTCGGCCAGGCGCGAAACGTGCTGAAGCTGAGCCGCAACGATCTGGCCTACGCCGTGGCTTCCGGCAAAGACGGCGCCACCACCGTAGCGGCCACCATGATCTGCGCGCAACTCGCGGACATTCGCGTCTTCGCCACCGGCGGGATCGGCGGAGTTCACCGTGGGGCGGAGACCAGCTTCGATATCTCCGCCGACCTCGAAGAGCTGGCGCAGACACCGGTGGCCGTGGTCTGTGCCGGGGCCAAGGCGTTGCTCGATCTGCCGAAGACTCTCGAGTACCTGGAAACGCGCGGCGTGCCGGTGATCGGATACCGCACCGGCGAGTTCCCGGCGTTCTGGAGCCGGCACAGCGGGCTGCGCGTTCCCATCCGCATGGACACGGCGGCGGAGGTCGCGAGGTTCCTGCAGGTGAAGTGGGAATTGGGGCTGCGCGGCGGCGCGCTGATTTGCAATCCCGTGCAGGAAGAGGACGAGATTCCGGCAGGCGAAATGGCGGTGCACATCGCGCAGGCGGTGGCGGAAGTCGCGCGGGTGGGGGTCAGCGGCAAAGCCGTGACGCCACAAATCCTGGCGCGCATCGTGGAACTCACCCACGGGAGAAGTTTGCGGACGAACATCGCGCTGGCGCAATCCAACGCCCGGCTGGCGGCGGAAATTGCGGTGGCGCTCAATGGTTCGCGTTATCCGTCCAGACCCGGCAACTGCCAGGGTGACTGGTAACGGCGCGTCAGCATGGCGTTGGCCTCGGCGCTGTTGGAGAACCGCTCCAGCTTGCCGTCCCATCGCAGCTTCATGCCGGTACGCAGTGCGATGTTGCCGATTAGGCACGGCGCAGTGCTGCGGTGGCCGATCTCGATATCGCCCACCGGTTTCCGGCGCGACTTGATGCAGTCGAGGAAATTTCGGACGTGCGGCAGGTGCTGCGCCGATCCCGAGCCGCGCTCGGCCACTTCATCGCTGGTGAAGTAGTTGCCAAAGCCGATGAGGTCGTCATAGGCTTCGCGCGATCCGGCCGATACCGGCTCGGAGTGAGGCGTCATCTGCGGAATGATTTCGTAGCCCGCGCGGTCGATGAACAGCGTCCCCTTGGTTCCCTGGAGCATGATTCCATAGCTGCCGAACGACTTGTTGCCGAGGTGACCGTTGGGTCCGAAGCTGTTGTGCGCCAGCGTAGAGTAGCGCACCATGACCTTGCCGGGATACTCCCACACGACTTCCTGGGTATCGGCGCACTCGCGGCAGTCGTCGAAGTACCACTTGCCGCCCGACGACATCACGGTCTCCGGCGCTTCCAGGTTGAGGGCCCAGTGCACTACGTCCAGCAGATGCACGCACCAGTTGGTGAGTTCCCCGCCGGCGTAATCCCAAAACACGCGGAAATTGCGGCGGGCGGAAGTGTAGGGGGTTTTCGGCGCCGGGCCCAGCCACATCTCCCAGTCCAAACCGGCGGGTGGCGCGGACTCCGCTGGAAAACCCATGCCCTTGGGGTCGGGTGAGTAGTTGTGGTTCCAGCACTGGGCAAACCGCACCTCGCCGATCCGGCCGGACTGCACGGCCCGTACCGCGCGCTGAAAGTGGGACCCGGAGCGTTGCTGAATGCCCACCTGCACCACGCGCGCGGTGCGGCGCGCGGCCTCGACCATCAGGCGGCCTTCGCGCACATTGTGGGAGATTGGTTTCTCCACGTAGACATCCTTGCCGGCTTCGCAGGCCAGCACGGCCATGAGCGCGTGCCAATGGTCGGGGCTGGCGATCACGACGGCGTCGATGTCCTTACGTTCCAGGACACGCCGGAAGTCGGTGAAGACTTCCGCTCGGTCGCCGGTCATCTGGCGGGCCTGATCGGCCGCCGGCCGGAAGGCATCGCAGACGGCACGGATCTCCGCGTCAGGCTGCTTCTGAAAATCGGTCAGATCCATTCGGCCCATACCGCCGCAGCCGACGATGCCGATTCCGATACGGCTGTTTGGCGGGGCGGCGGCGACCTGGTCCTGTGCTTCGAGTGCAGCCGGCGCCAGAGCTGCCGTGGCGGCGTCTTTCAAGAAGTGTCTGCGATTCATGTTGCACCCCTTTCTCGGAGGTTGAGCCCGCCGGAACGGGCAGCCAGGTTATATCATCTCGCACTACGGAGGACTTGTCCCCACAACCGAACTTAACCGGCCAGTCTGTTCTGTGCCCGATCGAGCGGGGCGGCGTAGCACGCCGCCCAACGGACTACAAACCGCCGAGTCCCCAGCGATACAGGCCTCTGGTGTAATGACAGCGAGAAACCAGTGTCAGATTCACTGCCGAGACGATTACGAGACTCCCCAAGTTTAGGCAGATTATGGAGGTGTACAGCGCTCAGGCATTCTCGCGCCGGCGTCTCGAATTCGTGATAGCCTCCCAATAGAGGCAAACTCATGAGTATTTCCAGGCGCGATTTTCTCGGAACCGCGGCTCTTGGAGCCGTGGCGGCCGGACCTCTCGTTTCCGCTACCGGCATGCCGATGCGCACCCTCGGCAGCACCGGCACGCAGGTGTCAATCCTGGCGTTCGGGGGCGGCAGTCGCTTCACCGGCTACTCCGAGGACGAGGGCATCGCTGTGCTGAACCGGGCGCTCGATCTGGGCATCACCTACATCGACACCGCCGACGATTACGGGAAGGACGGCGAGAGTCAAGTCCGCATCGGCAAGGTGCTGAAGGCGCGCAGCCGGAAAGGCCTCTGGCTGGCCAGCAAGATCAGCACGCGCAATTACAGCGAATTCAATCGCCAGTTGGAGCTCAGCCTCAAAAGGCTGCAGGTGGATTATCTGGACCTGCTCCACATCCACGCGCTCATGGGACCGGACGATCTGGCCGCCATCGAAGCCAAGGATGGCGCGTATTATGCCCTGCAGAAGGCCAAACAGGCGAAGCTGGCGCGCTTTATCGGCATCACCTGCCACGCCTATCCGGACGTTCTGAAGACTGCCCTGGAACGGCACGATTTCGACTGCACCCAGATGGCGCTGAACGCCGCCCAGCGCAGCCAGGTGAAGGGCGTAACGTCGTGCTTCGAGACTACGGCCCTGCCGGTGGCGCTACGCAAGAAAATGGGCGTGACCGCGATGAAGATTTTCGCGCAGGACGCGCTGACCGGTCAGGCGCCGCCCGAAACGCTGATTCGCTACTCGATGTCTTTGCCCGTCGCCGCCACCGTCATTGGCATGCCGAAGCCGGAGTTCGTGGAACACAACGTTCAAATCGCCAAGGCATTCCGGCCGTTGCCGCCCGACGAGATGAAGCGCCTTTCCGGCGACCTCTCGGCCAGGAACAAACTGGCGCTAGACACGTTCTTCCAGAACCACATCGACGCGTAACAGATCCCTTCGTCCATGACGACAGGTCAGGATAAGATACATCAATGAACCGAACTGTTTTCGCACTCCTGACCATGCCCGTGGTGTTGACGGCGGCCGACCAGGCGACGGTGATCAAAGCCGAGCGCCTGTTTGACGGAAAGAGCGGCCATGTCACCTCGCCGGGTCTGGTGGTGGTAAGCGGTGGAAAGATCAGCGCGGTAGGAAAGGACGCGGCTATCCCCGCCGGCGCCGTCACGATCGAGCTGGGCGATGCCACGTTGCTGCCGGGATTCATGGATGCACACACGCATCTCTCCATGCCGTTCGATCGCGACTACCGGCTGACGGAACAGGCAATGCTGAAAAAGACCGTGGCCGAGCGGGCTTTGGATGCGGCGGAGAACGCGCGCAAGACGATCATGGCGGGGTTCACCACGGTGCGCGACGTCGGGTCGGCCGACTACATCGATGTCGGGCTGCGCAATGCCATCCGGGGCGGCAAGATCCCCGGTCCGGGAATGCTGGTGGCGGTTCACGCGCTCGGGGCGACCGCCGGCCACTGCGATCCGACAGCCGGATTCGCGCCGCTGCTCTTCGGGCGGGAGCCCGGCATCACCGACGGCGTCATCAACAGCCCCGACGAGGCGCGGGCAGCGGTGCGTTTCAACGTCAAGCAGGGCGCCGACGTGATCAAAACTTGCGCCACCGGCGGCGTGTTCTCGCTGACAGACGACGTGGATACGCCCCAGTTGACCCAGGCTGAACTGGATGCGCTGGTGGACGAAGCCCATGCATTACGACGCAAGACCGCGGCCCATGCTCACGGGGCCACGGGCGCGAAACGCGCCATTCGCGCCGGGATTGATTCCATCGAACACGGGAGCTTCCTGGACGACGAGGCGTTGGACATGATGAAGGCCAAGGGCACCTATTACGTTCCCACGTTGATGGCATTGGAAGGCGTGAAGGAAAGGCTGAACGATGGCTTTGTGCCGCCGCCGATCGAAAAGAAAGCACGGGAGGCAATGGCCGCATTGAACGCCACCGTGCGCAAAGCCATCGCACGCGGCGTGAAGATCGGGCTGGGCACCGATGCTGCGGTGTATCCGCACGGCCGTAATGCCGAAGAATTTCACCTGCTGGTGGACCTGGGAATGAAGCCGGTGGACGCGCTGAAAGCCGGCACGTCGGTGGACGCCGACCTGCTGGGTATCGCGAACCGCACCGGGACGCTGGAGGCGGGGAAGATGGCCGACATCGTGGCGTGTCCGGGGAATCCCGAGGAGAACATCCGCGTGGTTGAGAAGGTCTTCTTCGTGATGCGGGAAGGCGTGGTTGTCAGCCCGGAGGCGCGGAAGCGCTGAGCAAAACCGGGCCGGGCGCCCAAGGGGGCCGCGGCTTACGGGGTGAACCCTGGGGAGTTTCGCAGCGAGGGGAGCATGCGATTTGGTAAGATTGTTAACGGCCTCCCCGCCTATGCTACCGAGTGTGCCTTTGGCGTTGCTGATTCAGCGGTCCGCCGCCGACCGGCTGATTCAGGGCTTCTTCAACAACCCGTTTACTGGGATTCATCAACTGGCCTGGTTCGACTGGGCCATGCTGATTCCCTACTTCACGGTGTTGATCGTGCTGTCGGTCTACGGGTTGCATCGCTACGAGATCATTCGCACCTACTTCAAGCACAAGAAAAACATTCAGGTTCCGCCGAAGCGCTATGAACAGCTTCCGCCGGTGACCATTCAGCTTCCGCTGTACAACGAGCGCTACGTGGTGGAGCGTCTCATTGAGGAAGTGGTCAGGATCGAGTACCCGAAAGAGCTGCTGCAGATCCAGGTGCTGGACGATTCCACTGACGACACCGCGCCCTTCGCAGAGGCGCTGGTGGACCGATACCGGGCGCTGGGATACCCGATCGAGTATCACCACCGGTCGAACCGGCATGGGTATAAAGCGGGTGCGCTTCAGGAGGGTCTGGAAACGGCCACCGGCGAGATGGTGGCGGTGTTCGATGCCGATTTCTGCCCGCCCGCCGACTTCCTGGTGCGGACCATTCACCATTTTACCGACCCCACGGTGGGGGTGGTGCAAACGCGCTGGAGCTACCTCAACCGCGACTACAACTTCCTGACCGAGGTCGAAGCGATCCTGCTCGACGGGCATTTCATTCTCGAGCACGGTGCGCGGTCGCGCGCAGGTTACTTTTTCAATTTCAACGGCACCGCCGGCATTCTGCGGCGCAGCATGATCGACGACGCGGGCGGTTGGCAGCACGATACCCTGACCGAGGATTCGGACCTCAGCTATCGGGCGCAGCTTAAGGGCTGGCGGTTTGTGTACATGCCCGGCCTGGACTGCCCGTCTGAATTGCCGGTGGAAATGCACGGCTTCCAGGTACAGCAATCGCGGTGGGCCAAGGGGCTGATGCAGGTGGCCAAAAAGCTCCTGCCGGCCATTTTGAAGGCGGATATTCCGAGGCGCGTGAAGACCGAAGCCGTCATGCATCTGACGCCGAACATCACGTACCCGCTGATGATCGTGGTTTCGGCGCTGATGCTGCCGGTGATGATCGTGCGGTTCTATATGGGCGTGTGGCAGATGATGTTCATCGATCTGCCGCTCATCGCCGCGTCGTTCTGGTCGATTTCGCTGTTTTACGTGGTGGCGCAGCGGGAACTGTACCCCAAGAACTGGAAACGGACCATTCTCCTGTTGCCGATGCTGCTGGCGGTGGGAGTGGGTCTCACGATCATCAACACGCGAGCGGTGCTGGAAGCGCTGTGCGGGGTGGAGACCAGTTTTGTGCGGACGGCGAAGTACGCCATCGGCGACCGGCCAATGAAGCTGGAGAACAAGAAGTACCGGCGGCGGAGCGGCTGGCTGCCGTATGCCGAACTGGCGGTGGGCACGTACTTCTTAGGAATGGTGGCGTTCGCCATCGAGACCTGCAATTACCTTTCAATTCCCTTCCTGGCGTTGTTCGTGTTCGGTTACTATTGGGTCGGGTTTGCCACGCTGTATCAGGAATACCAGTCGAAGCTGAATTGGCTGAGGCAGCGGAACCTGGCATTGGCGCGGCAGGGGTAAGAAAAGGGCGTGTCACCGCCCGAAGCGTCACCCTTTGGGAAACGCCTCTCCGCCTTCACTGTGTTCTCTTGGGAACGCCGCAGACGTAATGATTCGTGCTCGCTGGTTCCGTCGGCAGGCAGCTTGGCGCGGACTTCGATTCGGCCGACAGGCTGCTGCCGCCCTATTTCAAGGACGCGCTGATCCTGACCCGGTATTCCGCCGCCTTTTGCAGGATCTGCGCCTGATTGAGCGTCCGGATTGCCCCGTCGCGCACCACCGGTTTGCCGTTCACCATCACATCGCGCACGTCGCTGGCTTTCAGGGCGTAGACCATCTGGGAAATCGGATCGTACATGGGCACGGCGTTGGGACGGTCGGTGCGCACCAGGATCAGGTCGGCGCGCTTGCCGGATTCGACCGAGCCGATCTCTTTTTCCATGCCCAGCACACGAGCGCCGCGGATGGTGGCCATCTCGAGCGCGGCGGCGGCGGGCAGCGCTTGAGGATCCCCGGTGGTTACCTTCTGCAACTTCGCGGCAAGGTCCATCTCTTCGAACAGGTTGAAGTCGTTGTTGCTGCCGGCGGGACCGTCGGGGCCGAGCCCGACCGCCAGGTTCAAGGCCAGCATCTTCACCACGGGCGCCACGCCGCTCGCCAGTTTCATATTGCTCGAAGGGCAGTGGGCCACACCCACGCCGCGCGCTTTCAGGATCGACAGATCGGCATCGCCGACCCAGACGCAGTGGGCTGCCACCGTGCGGCCCGTGAGCACCCCCAGCGTGTCCAGGATTTTGGTGGGCGTCATTTTGCGCGCCTTAATGGCGTCGTCATTTTCCCTCTTGGTTTCGGACAGGTGGATGATGAGCGGCGCGTTGTACCGGTTGGCCAGCGCGCGCGAGGCTTTCAGCGTCTCGTCGGAATTGGTGTAGAGGGCGTGCGGGGCCACGGCGGCAACCACCAGCGGGTCGTTGTGGAAGCGCGCGAGGTAGCGCTCGGTGAACTTGAGGGCCTCGGCCGGAGTCTTGTTGTCCGCGACCGGGAAGCCGATGATGGTCTCGCCAAGCACGCCCCGCATGCCGGCTTCCTTCGCGGCCTCGGCCACCACGTCTTCAAAGTAATACATGTCGGTGAACGTGGTGGTGCCGCCGAGCAGCATCTCGAGGCAGCCGAGCCGGGTGCCCCAGCGCACGAACTCGGCGGAGACGTTCTTCGCCTCGGCAGGGAAGATGAATTTCTCGAGCCAATCCTGCAGACGCAGGTCGTCGGCGATGCCGCGAAACAGCGACATGGCGGCGTGAGTGTGGGTGTTGATCAGGCCCGGCGCGAGAATAGCGTCGGGACGGTCGAGCCGCTGCGTAGCCTGGAAGCGGGCATCGATTTCGCCCTTGCTTCCAACGCCCACGATCCGGTCGCCGCGCACGGCGACGGCCCCGTTCTCGATCACCCGGTGGCGGGCGTCTTCGGTTATGACGTAGCGGGCGCTCCAGATCCAGTCGGCCGGTTCGGCGGCGAGCGTGGAGACGAAGAGTAAGAGCGTGGCGTAGAGGACGATTCCTTGACGCGGAGACGCGAGTAGCCCGACCCTAAAAATATGAACCATCGAATGGCTTCGGGAACAGTTCTTTCAGCCGATAGCTTTCCGTTTTGCCCTGCAGGTTGACCAGCACGATTTCGACGTCGCCGCAGAATTCCCAGAGGATCTGCCGGCAGGCGCCGCAAGGCGGCGTGAGGACATCGGTGTCGGCGGCAACCGCCACCCGGCGAAACTTGCGAACGCCTTCGGAGATGGCTTTGAAAACCGCGACCCGCTCGGCACAGAGCGTGAGTCCGTAGGTGGCGTTCTCGACGTTGCAGCCGGTGTGGATGCGGCCGTTGGCGTCTTCGAGGGCCGCTCCCACCTGGAAATTCGAGAACGGCGCGAAGGCGTTGGCGCGCACGGCGAGGGCGGCGGAAATGAGCGGATCGGTCACGCCCCCGGCCTTTCCGGATCCAACCTGGGCAGCAGCGCTTTCAGGAATCGCACCAGCGTGTCCCGCACCATCGCGCCGGTTTCGAGCACTTCTTCGTGATTGATTCTGGCCTCCGGCAGCACTCCAGCCGCCATGTTGGTGACGCAGGAAATCCCCAGGACCTTCATGCCCATGTGGTTCGCCACAATCACTTCCGGCACGGTGGACATGCCGACCACGTCCGCGCCGATCGCGCGCAGGTACCGGATCTCGGCGGGCGTTTCATAACTCGGCCCGAGCATCGCGGCATAGACGCCTTCCGTCACGCGAATGGCCAAGGTTGCCGCCACTTCCTTGGCGCGCTCGCGGAATTGCCGCGAGTAGGCCTCGGACATATCGGGGAAGCGCGGGCCGAGGGCATCGTCGTTCGGCCCGACGAGCGGGTTGGAACCCTGCAGGTTGATGTGGTCGGAAATCAGCACCAGGCCGCCGCGTTCCAGCGCCAGGTTGATGCCGCCGGCCGCATTGGTAAACACCATGGATCGCACGCCGAGGGATCGCAGCACGCGAACCCCGTAGGTTACCTGCTGCATCCCGTAGCCTTCGTACAGGTGCGCCCGCCCCGCCATCACCGCGACATCCACGCTGCCGATTCGGCCGATCGCCAGCTTTCCGGCGTGGCCCACCGCGGTCGAACCGGGCCACCCCGGGATCTCGCGATAGGGGATCTCCACGCGGTCGTCGAGCTCATCGGCGAATGCGCCCAGCCCGCTGCCCAGCACCACGCCGATCGACGGCCGAAGCGTCGAACGCTTCTCAATTGCCAATCTGGCTTCCGCGATCACAGGAAGATCCCGGCGATGCAGGCCGACATGAAGTTGGCCATCGAGCCGGCCGCTACGGCGCGCAGCCCCAACCGTGCCAGGTCGCTTTTCCGGTTCGGCGCCAACGCGCCGATTCCGCCAATCTGGATGGCGATGGAACTGAGGTTGGCAAATCCGCACAAAGCGAACGTAGCGATGGTAAAGGACTGCTTGGCCAGATGGTCTTTCATCGGCCCGAGTTGCTGGAAGGCAACCATTTCATTGGTGATCAGCCGCGTGCCCAGCAGACTCCCGATGGCGCCCGCGTCTTGCCACGGCACGCCCAGCAGCCACGCGATGGGAGCGAAGATCCAGCCGAAGACCTTCTGCAGCGACTCGGGAAACCAACCCACCTGCCCGTGCGCCCAGCCCATGATGCCGTTCATCAAGGCGATCAGCGCCAGAAAGGCGATCAGCATGGCGCCGATATTCAGCACAAGGCGAAGACCGTCGCCGGCTCCCTGGGCGGCGGCATCGATCACGTTCACCGCGGTCTTCTCGACGTTGATTTCCACCTTGCCCGCGGTGGCCGGTTTCCCCGTTTCCGGAATGAAGATCTTGGCCAGCATGATCGTCGCCGGCGCGGTCATAATCACGGCCGTCAGCAGGTGGCGGATCTCCACGTGGCCGACACCGACGTATGCCGCCATCACGGCGCCCGAGACGTGAGCCATACCGCAGGTCATGATGGTGAACAACTCGGACTCGGTCATGCCCGCGAGAAAGGGTTTGATGGTGAGGGGCGCTTCGGTCTGGCCCATGAAGATGCTGGCAGCGACGTTGAGCGACTCGGCGCCGCTGACGCTCATGACTTTCTGCATGGCGATGGCCATGAGTTTAACCACGCGCTGCATGATGCCCAGATGGTACAGGATGGCGAAAAACGAGGCGATAAAGATGATGATGGGCAGCACCTGGAACGCGAAGACGAAACCGATGGGGGGCTGGGCCGCGCCCATCTGCCCGAATACGAAAGTGCTGCCGGCTTCGGCGTATCCGAACATGGCGGCGACGCCGGTACTGATGGCTCGCAAAACTTCGCTCGCCGGGGTCTTCAACACAATGATCGCGAAGGCGAATTGCAGCCCCAATCCCCAAGCGACGATCCGGAGCTTGATGGCGTGCTTATGCGAGGAACACAACCAGGCGAAACCCAGGATCGCCAGCAGACCCAGGAGACCGGTATATCGGCCCATTACCCGACTACTTCCAGAATGAGCTCGCGCTCATCGGGCTTCTGCGAGGCGATGCGGAAGGCATCCTCGACCATGTCGGCGGCCTCTTCTACGCGCTCGTCCTTGGTGAAGTACAGGCGGCAGAGGACCGACCCCGCGTCCACCTTCTCGCCCGCCTTGACCTCGAGAATAATGCCGACGGCCGGATCGATCGCGTCTTCCTTCTTGTCGCGCCCGGCGCCGATCATGTTGGACGCGATGCCGATGTCTTCAGCGTCGATAGAACTGACGTACCCGGCGCGCGGCGAATTGACTTCGCGCATGCCGGTGGCATTGGGCAGCAGTTCGAATTTGTCCAGCGCCTGCGGGTTGCCGCCTTGCGCTGCCACCACCTGTTTGAACTTCTTGTAAGCCGAGCCGTCCACCAGGTTTTGTTCGGCGATGCGGCGGGCGTCGTCCAGCGTCGCTGCCTTCTTGCCGAGGTGGATCATGCGCGCCGCCAGTTCCAGGCAGAGCTTGGTGAGGTCGGCGGGACCGGCATTCTGCAGCGTTTGCGACGCTTCCATGATCTCGAGCGCATTTCCCACGGCATAGCCCAGAGGCTGACTCATGTCGGTGATCAGCGCTTGCACCTTTTTGTCCATGCGGCGGCCGATGCCGACCATCGTCTGGGCCAGGCGCCGCGCGTCCACCTGCTTCTTCATGAATGCACCGCTGCCGACCTTGACGTCGAGCACCAGCGCGTCCAGGCCCTCGGCCAGCTTTTTCGACATGATCGACGACGAAATCAGCGGGATGGATTCCACCGTGGCGGTGACATCGCGCAGCGCGTAGAGCTTGCGATCGGCGGGCGCCAGGCGCTCGGTCTGCCCGATGAAGCAGAGGCCGAGTTCCGAGAGTTGCTGAGTAAACTCCGCGGCCGAAAGATCGGTGCGGAATCCGGGTATGGATTCCAGTTTGTCGAGTGTGCCGCCGGTGTGGCCCAGGGCGCGGCCCGACATCATGGGTACCACTACGCCCGCAGCCGCCGCCAGCGGGGCCACGATGAAGCTGGTCTTGTCGCCCACTCCGCCGGTGGAATGCTTATCCACTTTCACGCCTGGAATGTCTGAGAGATCGACAGTATCGCCGGAATGCAGCATGCATTCCGTGAGCCGGCTGACTTCACGGTCGGTCATGCCCTTGAAGTACACAGCCATCAAAAAAGACGACATCTGGTAGTCGGGAATCTCACCGGAGGTGTATCCGTTCACCAGGAACTCGATCTCCTCGGGAGCAAGTTCTTCGCCGTCGCGTTTCCGCTGAATCAAGTCGACTGTACGCATTTTAAGAGACTTAGGCTAACATCCGATGATTGTTCATGTAAAGGAACGGGCCGCGGAACACAAAGATACCGTGCGCCTGCTCATCGCAGACCAGCGCTCAACAGAGGTGTCCCGGCTCCCATGGTATCACGGTACCGCCGGCGGCTGTTTTGCCCGCGCACGCCGGTATCCAGCGGAGACCGGAACCTCCTTCCGCTCCTGTTACGATAGATCTGATGACCCCCAATCAAACGGGCCAACCGCCCAAACTGCCGATCCCTGGCGTGAAGTATCTCGTTGCCATCGGTTCCGGGAAAGGCGGCGTAGGCAAAACTACCGTGTCGGTGAATCTGGCAGTCGGTTTAGCCTCCTTGGGCTACCAGACCGGCTTACTCGATGCCGATGTCTACGGTCCCAACGTGCCCCTTATGATGGGAATCAACAAAACGCCGGCGGCCTTTGGCGACCGTATCCAGCCGCTGGAACAGTTCGGGGTCAAGCTGATGTCAATGGGCTTCCTGAGCCCGGGCGACAAACCGCTGGTCTGGCGCGGGCCCATGCTCCATTCGGTGATCCAGCAGTTTCTGCGCGGCGTCGATTGGGGCGATTTGGACTGCCTCGTGATCGACCTTCCCCCCGGAACCGGCGACGTCCAGCTTTCGTTGATCCAGACCGCACCGGTGACCGGCGCCATCGTGGTGACCACGCCCTCGGAAGTGTCCCTGGAGGATGCCCGCAAGGCCATCCAGATGTTCCACCAGGTGAAAGTGCCGATTCTGGGCCTGGTGGAGAACATGAGCTTTCTCACTTGCCCGCACTGCAGTGAGCGCATCGACGTCTTCAGCTGCGGCGGCGGGAGGCGTACCGCCAGGCAGATGGACGTTCACTTCCTGGGAGAACTGCCGCTCGATCCGCAGGTCCGCATCGGCGGCGATAGCGGCCAGCCGGTCGTGCGGCAGAAGCACCAGGGCGAAGCGTTCCTGGAACTGGCTCGTAATACCATAGCGCGCCTCGCCGAAGTCGCTCAGGACCAGGGCCCGAAGATTGAGATCAGCGAGTAGCGCTGCCCTCCTCACCCCTCTTTTCAAGCCACGGGCCATCCCGACAACGTTTACACTACCCTCCGCATTCCAAGCAGACATGAGCTTGGGGCTTAATGGTACGATTAGAACAGTTCTGCTTCCGGAACGTTCCTGTAACGCTACGGGATTTGCACGAGGACGATCGTGGTTACACTGATCCGCCTGGCGCGGCGCCGTATACTGGGCAACGAATTGTTAACGCAAGGTGCGAACGCCTGCAGCGCTGCGTTGGCCGCATTCATCCTGCTGCTGCTCCTGGGGACGCAAATTCTAAACTGGCATTGGGCCGTGTCGATTCCTCTGGCCGCCGTGGCCGCTGGGCTCTATCTGGTGCGCCGCCGGCTACCCTCGCCGTACACCGTGGCGCAGATTGTGGACCACCGGATGGAACTGGCGGACACGCTTTCCACCGCGATGTTCTTCAGCCAGCCGGAGCCAGCCGCGCGGGTGTCCCAGGAAGTCCGGCAAGTGCAATTGGAAAGCGCCATCAGGTTGGCCGGATCGGTAGACCTTCGCAAGGCGATTCCTTACACTCTGCCGCGCACGGCGTATCTGGTAGCCGCGCTCTTCCTGGTGGCATCGAGCCTGTTCGCGCTGCGCTACGGGTTGAGTAAGAGCCTGGACCTCAAGCAACCCCTGGCCAGCATGCTGCCGGACGCCTTCGGCGGCGGCAAGTCGAAGGAGCAGGCCAAAAACAAGCAGCGGAATCCGAAGCGGGACCCCGCCCTGCCGGACGATAATAACCTCGCCGCGGACAATCAGGATCAGACCCGGCCCACCGAAGATTCCACCGAGTCGACGGATACGTCCAACGAGCCGAGTCCGGAAAGTAATGTGACCGCGCTTGCCAAGGGAGCAGACAAGAAACAGGGTGAGCAGCCCGACGACAAGATGGCGGGTGACGACCAGGAAGCGTCCGGCGACAGCAAATCGGGCGGCAACTCGGACGATCCGGCGGGGGAGCAGGGCGACAACAAAGCCAGCCAGGCGCAAAATCCGCAGGACTCGAAGCAGGATGCCAGCAACGCCGGCGACAACTCCAGCCTGATGTCCAAAGTGAAGGACGCCATGCAGAACCTGCTTTCGCGGATGAAGCCGCAGGCCAGCCAGCCGAAATCCGGCGAACAGCAGAGCGCGATGGACCAAAAGGGGCAGTCTAAGGGCCAGCAAGCCGGCGGCAAGCAGCAGTCCAAGGACGGCCAGCAGCAGAACGGCAACCAGGGCGACGCGCAGGAAGGCCAGAACGGCGAAGAGGCCAAGAACTCCGACAACGCGCAAGGCAAGGGAAGCGGCAAGAGCGATTCGCAACAGGCCAGCAAGCAGCCCGGCAGCGGCATTGGGAGCCAGGATGGTGACAAGGCCATCAAGAACGCCGAGCAGTTAGCCGCCATGGGCAAGATTAGTGAGATTCTGGGCAAGCGATCCGCCAACATTACGGGCGAAGCGACGGTAGAAGTCCAGACCACCAGCCAGCAACTGCGCACGCCCTACGCCCAGCGCAGCACGGAGCATACGCAGGGAGGCGCGCAGATCAGCCGAGACGAAATTCCAGTCTCACTGCAACCCTACGTCCAGCAGTACTTCGAGCAGGTGCGCAAGCAAGCCGCGAAGAAATAGGGCTCACCGGTCCGCGGCCCGGCCCGCGCCAATCTCCTCGAACGGCACGTTCTGAATGGCATAACTTCGCCAATCGCGATAGTCGAAATGCCACCACTCCGATGGAAACACGGTGAAGCGCTGCTTTTCCATCTCGCGCCGCAGCAGGTCACGGCGGGCTCGCTGGTCCGCTGTGCCGCCCGCGTATTTTGGATACGATCGTTCGGACATCTCGTCGTACCCGCCCGGCATCTCCAACTCGCGGCCGGTCTTCAGATCGTAGAGCGAGAGGTCCACGGCGCATCCGCGATTGTGGCGCGACCCGGCCGCCGGGTCGGCGACAAACTCGTGCTTGTCGGGCGGAGTGGCGTCCCAGAAGATCTTGGTGACATACCAGGGCCGGTATCCATCGAAGATCAGGAGGCCGTAGCCTCGCTTCAGGAATTCGCGGTGCGCCCGCAGCAGGGCCTCGGCCGCCGGCCGCTGCAAGAAGGCCCGCGCCGAAGAGTAAACCGGAGTGCTGAGGAAGTTGTTGGACGTTGCGTAGCGGATCTCCAGCTTGATGAGGGGATCAAGCGAGCCGAGGTCGACCAGATCCGATGGCCGGAAACTCCCGTGCTCCGCGGGAGGCTTGGCCGCCAGGGCTTCGGCGCGAAGTTCCGGGACCGGCCGCAACGGTTGGATGCGAAAGACCCCGTGCCCGGACTGCGCGGCCGCCACGCACGCGAACAGGGTCGCGAAGGCGGCGCGGGATCGGCTGGCCATAGTCAAGCTGAGAGGTTAGCACGTTCGGCGCCAACTCGCGGCAGTCGAAGAGCGCTCCGCAATCCCGAACCGGTCCCCGTCGTATACTTGCAATTTCATGAGTCACTACCTGGCATTCGATCTGGGTGCGGAGAGCGGACGCGCCGTCCTCGGCTCGCTCTCCGGCGGCAAGCTGGCTGTGGAAGAACTGCACCGCTTCCCGAACACGCCGGTGCACGTCCTGGGCGCGCTCTACTGGGATACCTTGCGCCTCTGGCATGAGATTCAGCACGGTCTGCGCGTCGCCCTGCGTGAGCGCAAGCTGTCCCTCCAAGGCATCGGAATCGACACTTGGGGCGTGGATTGCGCCCTGCTCGGCGCCGACGGCGCGCTGCTCGAAAACCCGCGCCACTATCGCGATTCGCGCAACAACGGGGTGATGGAGAAGGTGTTCGAAGTGGTCCCGCGCGACCAGGTTTTTGCCACCACTGGCATCCAGTTCATGCAGATCAACACGCTTTACCAGTTGTACGGCATGAAACTGACCGGATCGCCGGCACTGGCCTCCGCGCGCAAACTGCTGCATATTCCGGACCTGTTCAACTACTGGCTGACAGGCGTCGCCAAATCCGAGGCCACCATCGCCAGCACGTCGCAGTTCCTGAACCCGGCCACCATGACCTGGGCGACCGATCTGCTGCGGCGTTTGGAACTGCCGGCGGACATGCTGTGCCCCATCGTTCCGCCGGGAACGCTGCTGGGCAACTCGCTGGAGGCGCCCCACCCACAGGTCTACGCCATTGGGGGGCACGACACCGCGTCGGCGGTGGCCGCCGTGCCCTCGCGAGGCGGCGACAACTGGTGCTACATCAGCTCCGGCACGTGGTCGTTGATGGGCCTGGAACTGGACGCGCCGCTAATCAACGATCAATCGCTGGCACTCAACTACACCAACGAAGTCGGTCTCGGCGGCAAAATCCGGCTTTTGAAAAACATCGCGGGCTTGTGGCTGCTGCAGGAATGCCGCCGCGCGTGGATGCTGGAAGGCGCCGAATACAGCTACGATCAGCTCACCCGCATGGCCTCGGAGGCCCGCCCTTTCACGGCGGCCCTCAATCCGTACGTGTTCCTCGAACCCTTTGATATGCCGCGTAAGATCGCTGACCATTGCACCCGGACCGGCCAACAGCCGCCCCAAACCCACGGCGAATTTGCCCGCGCCATCCTGGAGAGCCTGGCCCTGTGCTACCGGCACGTGGTGGAGAGCCTGGAGGCTCTGTCGCGCCGCAGGATCGAGGTCATCCACATCGTCGGCGGTGGCTCGCGCAACGGGCTGCTCAACCAGTTCGTGGCCGATTGCACCGGCTGCCCGGTGATCGCTGGCCCGGCTGAGGCCACGGCCATTGGCAACATCCTCGCGCAAGCCATGGGCGCGGGCGAACTCGGCGGTCTGGACGAGCTGCGCGCCGTGGTGCGCAACACCTTCGAGTTGACCACGGTGGAACCGCACCCCAGTGCGGCGTGGGACCAAGCTTACAAGCGCTATCGCGCGCTGGTGGGGTAACTGGTCGGCCTGTATCCCTTCGAGAAATCGGGCTTCTCCATGCTCCTCGATGGATCGCCACGTGATTGCATCCACGCCTGCCGCGCCCCGATTGCTGCGCACTCGCATCCACGCTCTCCACAGGACGTCACGCCTATGATCCGGCCATACAACGCATGGAAACGCCGCGTCCTACTCTCGCACTTTATCTACTAAAAACCGGGTAGTTTCCGCATGCCCTCGCGCCTTACCCCCAAGCCAGCTCGATCCAAGCCGAAGCTGACCTCAAATCCAATTCACTAGCCCTCGCTCATCTGAAGTTTCAATCACTTACACGACCGAATTCCGGGAGACCGCCACCCACGATAACGAAAATGGACGGCGTGCAACTCGAGACGCCAAACGAACCGACGAAGTTCCTGAAAGCAAACGAAGGCGCCAAACGTTGCGGAAGTTGTTAGTCCTTGCTTTTGCGTGCTTTTTGGTGTATCGATTCTCCAGGAGGGATGTAGCATGACCTATTTCAAATATCTGGTCTTCCACTCTGAGTCGCGGGCACTAGAGCAATACGCTATCGCTTTCTTATTGCTAACCGTTGCGGCGGTGGGGCAGAAAGCAGGGCCGGCCGTGACGGTGACGATCGATCCGGCATTCGATCGGCACGGACTTCAGATAATGAGTTACAGCTCGCCAGGTTTTCAGAAGGCCCTGACTCAGCTCGTGGGTTCAGAGACCGTCTCTTCATTGGGGCCACTTCAACCTCACATCCTAATAATCAGAAATTCCACACCGGTACCACTCGCGAAATTCGTGGTGCGGTATCCACGGACAAACGCGTCAGGCCAAACTGTAGATGGCACGATTACAACGACGGTCGCAGACTCGGCTTTGGGGTCCGACCTTGTCCTGACACCAGACAATAGGCTTACGCAGGCTCTCAATTCTAATGGGAGAATTCAGATTACTGGCCAAGCGATTACAAGTCTTGTGGGAGCTACGATTGGCTCTGAGTTTGATCCAATGCGGTTTCCGCACGCCATCGTCTCGCTTGATCTAGTAATATTCGCTGATGGCGGAGTAGTTGGGCCAGATCAGGCAGGAGTAGTAGATCTGGAAAAGGCTAAGTCAGAAGTGGAAAATGTGATACTAGCTCAACTTCAGGACACTTCCATTACGGATAATGATGTTGGCGCGTGGCTTAAAGACCTTTCGACGGCCACTGTGCCCGTCGATGCCAATAGACGGCCGGATCTAGTCTAGAGTTTTGCATATTACGTCAGCGTTTTTGCCCATTCCACAAAGGGTTGGAGGATTTTTCGGGTGTGCGCATCCAGAACGGGGTCGCTGAAAATCCTTTCCTGCCAGGTCGCATGACG